>OODJ01000058.1_pt1 | contig 120135 bp, 102 predicted proteins | sample 1671611 | NCBI WGS metagenome assembly OODJ01 (sample SAMN06348174, study PRJEB24527) | human gut metagenome | biome: human gut; feature: ankylosing spondylitis patient; material: feces | host: Homo sapiens | place: China | collected 2015-10 | reverse complement strand
GCTGTGCCGAACCTCAACGCCCCAAAATTCCGGATAAAAAAATTCGCAGCATCCAGAGCCATCACCATAAAAAATCCCCCTCCCCGCTGAAGCGCGCTGGGGAGGGGGTGGGGAATTTGAGGGGCGGGGGAACACCTCTCGCGCTGGCAGCGACCGGATGGCGACCCCTTGGGCCGTGCCCGTTGCGACGAAGGAAGCTACGGGCATCGACAGCGGAGATGCGGGGGTCCCCCCCCTCAGCCAAACAGCACGGCCATGCTGCTGTTACATATGCAGGGCGGCCTGACCGAGTTCCAAAGCCTTGAGGTTGGAGGCCTGCAGCTTGGCGGGCAGGTATTTTTCGATGGCGGCCTTGAGGGCGTCGATACCGAAGGGCAGCAGACCCGAGGCACAGACAGCGGCCAGCAGCACGGTATTGCCCGCCTGGGCGGCACCGGCCTGGATGCCCAGCTCGCGGCAGGCCAGGAAATGGCACTGGCTGGCTACGGCGCGGGACTTCTGCTCGATCTCTTCCATGGAAGGGTATGCAGCCATGCCCAGCGACACGCTCAGGGGCGGCATGGGATCACGGCTGGAGAAGATGACGCCGCCGGGGCGCAGGTACGGCAGACCGCGCAGGGTCTCCAGGGGCTCGAAGCCCAGCAGGATGTCGGCCTCGCCAAGATCCAGCTTGGGCGAACGCCAGCCGCCCAGCAGCAGCACGGATTCCACCACACCGCCGCGCTGGGCCATGCCGTGGACTTCGCCGGCCACAACTTCCTGCCCGGCATCCAGAGCGGTGCGGGCCAGCAGGGTGGTGGCGGTCAGTGTGCCCTGTCCGCCCACGCCGGTGAAGAAGATACGAAGACGCTTTTGTTTGTCGCTATGTTGCATAATACACCTCACCTAGGCGCGCTTTCTGGCCTTGAAGGCCTTGGGGGCCACCTGCAGACAGACCATGCAGCCGGTGCAGAGATTTTCATCCACAGCCACGTCCTCGCCATTGCGATAGAAAGCGGGGCAGGCCAGTTCTTCCAGACAGCGCTGGGCATCGGCGCCCTGCTCGGCCACATAGGCCACCTGGGCGGCGGCCTTCTTGAGGCGGCGGCGGGCATAGAGCACGCAGGGTTCTTCCGCGATGATGACGCGCACGCCCTTCTTGTCGCGCATGTCTTCCAGGGCCGAATGCAGAGCCTTGAGGTTGTAGGAACGGACCTTCACACATTCGGTGACGCCCAGGCCGCGCACCACGGATTCGATATCCAGATGCATGGCCTCTTCACCGAGGATGTCCTGTAGCATGCCGGGATTGGGCTGGTGACCGGTCATGGCGGTGGTGCCGTTGTCGAGGATGACCACCAGGATGTCGTGCTTGTTGAACACGGCGTTGGCCAGGCCGGTCATGCCGGAATGGAAGAAGGTGGAGTCACCGATGAAGGCCACCACCGGCTTGCCGGAAGCTCGGGCAAAACCGCTGCCGGCGGACACGGAGGAGCCCATGCAGACCAGGAAGTCGGCCATGCGCAGGGGCGGCAGCATGCCCAGGGTGTAGCAGCCGATGTCGCTGGAATAGTAGGCGTCGTCGCCAAAGGTGTGGCGGACGGCGTAGTAGACGGCGCGGTGGGAGCAGCCGGCGCAAAGGTTCGGCGGACGCACGGGCAGCTCGCGGACCACGGGCGAAGAAGCCTTGACCGGGCAGGGGCAGTCCAGATAATCGGCCACGCGGCGCAGGACCAGGGTGGTGGAGTATTCGCCCAGCACGGTGAGGGTCTCGTCCTTGCCTTCGATGCGGGCCTTGCAGCCGCACTTCTGGGCTAGGGCGCGCACGCTGCCTTCCAGCAGAGGCTCGCCTTCTTCCAGCACCAGCACGCGGTCGCAGGACTGCAGGAAGGCTTCGATACGGCCTTCGGGCAGGGGCCAGGTCATGCCCAGCTCGAGCACGCGCACGCGTTCTTCCCAGCCGCCGGAGGCCAGGGCGTCGGCCAGATAGTTGCGGGCCACACCGCTGGCGATGATGCCCAGACGGCAGCCTTCGGGGCCGTATTCACGGCTGAAGCGGCTGGACTCGGCAAAGGCGCGGGCCTTTTCCATGATCTCCAGCAGGGAGCGGTGACGGCCACGGGCCACGGCGGGCACGGGCACGAAGCGGCCGGGATTGCGCTGGAAGTCCACGATGGGCGCGGGACCCGCCGGCAGATCGTCGAATTCCACATTGCCGCGCATATGGCTGACGCGGGTGGTGGTACGCAGCAGCACGGGCTGCTGGAGCTCGCGGGCCAGGCGGAAGGCCTCGCGGGTCATGTCCTTGGCTTCCTGGGCGGACACAGGCTCGAAACAGGGCAGGGAGGCAAAGCGCGCATAGTAGCGGTTGTCCTGCTCGTTCTGGCTGGAGTGGCAGCCGGGGTCATCGGCGGAGAGCACCACCAGACCGCCGGGCAGGCCGGTGTAGACCGAGGTGAACAGCGGGTCGGCCGCCACGTTGAGGCCCACGTGCTTCATGGTCACCAGGGCCTGGGCACCGCCCAGGGCCGCACCGGCGGCCACTTCGAAGGCGACCTTCTCGTTGACCGCGTACTCGATCTTGTAGCGGCCCTCGCCCCCCAGTTTGTAAAAGGTATCCGGCACTTCGGAAGAAGGCGTGCCAGGATAGCAGGTGACCATGTTCACGCCGGCTTCAAGCGCGCCGCGTACGATGGCTTCATTGCCCAGCAAAACGTGGCGCTCGCCACGCGCCCCGTGCAGCAGAGGATGTTTGCTCATGTGTCCTCCCGGCCCGTGCGCGTCGGCAGAGGGGCCGCCAACGTTCTTACTACTTGTTCTCCGCGCCGTCCTTCACGGGCGCGGTCTTGCCACCGCCCAGCGCTTCCGCGCGCGAGCGGTAAAACTCACCGTCCAGACCAGGCTGCGAGGCGGCCAGGGCTTCATAGGCGGCAACGGCCACATCGGTCTTGCCCGCCGCTTCGGCGGCTTCGCCCAGCAGCATGCGCAGGGTGGCACGGCCGTCCTCGGTGGCGCGGCTCTCCAGGCCCTGCAGCAGGGTCACGGCATCAGCGGGACGATCCAGCTTGATCAGCGCGCCGGCCTGGCCCAGAGCGGCCATCAGGCCCATGGCACCGTCGGCGTCCAGCTTGGCCGCCGTGGCATAGGCCTGCTCGGCACGGCTGTAATCCTGATCCTGCATGGCGAACTCGGCCTGCATCAGATAGATGCTGTAACGCATGTTCTCGGGAGCTTTGGCTGCCAGGTCGTCCAGCGCCTTGAGACGATCCCCGCCCTTCATGGTGATGCCGATACGCGCCAGTTCGGTCTGGGCCTCGGCCTGCAGGCCGCCCTGATGCCAGCGCCACACGGCGGTGCCTACCAGGGCCACCAGAAGGACGACCACCACGCCCACGATCAGCCCGCTGTTGCGCACGATGAACTGCAGCAGCGGTGCGCTTTCCGCGCTCACCTCAGCCTTGAGGTCATTGAGCAGGGTAGGAGATTCAGGGGTATTCTGAGGTCTGACAGGATTCATTTCTTTCAGTGCTCCTTGCAAAAGCTTCGCCCGCGGTCGCCGGAGCTGTCACGGTGCGGTCTATTTATGTAGGATAGGGAGCGGCCTTCTGTCAAAGAAAAACCCCTGCCGGCAGTAGGGAATCCCGAAGCCGGACGCTCCTCTTCCCGGGAGGGCGTCGACCGGAAACCGGAGGCATATCCGCCTTCCGCACCGACGCCTTTTCCCCCCAAAAAAGAAGGATATCCGGGCGTACAGCGGCATCCCGTACAGGGGGCCGTCCCCTTGCCCTCGCTCCTGCGGCAGCGTATAGAGAGACGAGCCAACCCAAGGAGCCCGTATGACTTTGGCACAAGAAATGACCCTGCTCGGCCAAAAGGCCAAGGAAGCCGCCCGCCTGCTGGCCAAGGCCAGCCCCGCGGCCAAGAACGCCGCCCTCACCCGTCTGGCCGCCCTGCTCGAAGAGCGGGAAGCCGAGCTGCGCACCGCCAACGCGCAGGATCTGGACGCGGCCCGCGCCCAGGGCCTGGACGCCCCCCGCATGGACCGCCTGACCCTGCATCCCGCCGTACTGGCCGACATGCGCGCCGCCTGCCTGCATGTGGCCGGTCTGCCCGACCCCGTAGGCGCCATGGACAGCCAGTGGCAGCGCCCCAACGGCCTGCTGGTGGGCCGCATGCGCGTACCGCTGGGCGTCATCGCCATGATCTACGAGGCCCGCCCCAACGTGACCATCGACGCGGCCATCCTCTGCCTGAAGGCGGGCAATGCCGTGATCCTGCGCGGCGGCAGCGAGGCCCTGCACTCCAACACCGCTCTGGCCGCCCTGCTGCGCCAGGCCCTGGAAGAAGCCGGTCTGCCCGCCGATGCGGCCCAGCTGGTGACGACCACGGATCACGCCGCGGTCACCGAGCTGTGCAAGCTCGACCAGTATATCGACGTCATGATCCCGCGCGGTGGCGAAGGTCTGGTGCGTGCCGTGACCGAAGCCGCCACCATGCCGGTGCTCAAGCATTACAAGGGCGTCTGCCATGCCTTCGTGGACGCGGACGCGGACCTGGACAAGGCCCTGGACGTCGTTTTCAACGGCAAGGTGCAGCGTCCCGGCGTCTGCAACGCCCTGGAATGCCTGCTGGTGCACAAGGACTGCGCCGCAGCCTTCCTGCCCCGAGTGGGCCGGCGTCTGGGCGAGGCCGGTGTGGAGTTCCGCGCCTGCCCCGCTTCCCTGCCGCTGCTGGGCCCCACGGCCAAGGCCCAGAGCCCCGACGATCTGGGACAGGAATTCCACGCCCTGATCCTGGCCGTCCGCGTGGTGGACGACATGGATGCGGCCCTGGCACACATCGCCCGCTACGGTTCCAACCACACGGAGATCATCTGCACCAACGATCACGAGCACGCCATGCGCTTTTTGCGTGAGGCCGATGCCTCCATGGTGGCGGTCAATGCCTCCACCCGCTTCAACGATGGCGGCCAGCTGGGCCTTGGTGCGGAGATCGGCATCTCCACCTCCAAGCTCCATGCCTATGGCCCCATGGGCGTGCAGGAACTGACCACCACCAAGTTCGTGGTCTTCGGTCAGGGGCAGGTGCGGCAATAGACATGGACGGGAAGCGCGCAGCGGGCCGGGCCCTGTTCGGCGGCAGTTTCAACCCGCCGCATGTGGGGCATCTGCGTCTGGCCATCGAAATGGCGGAGACCTTGCGCCCCCTGGCCGACAGCGTGGAGCTGATGCCCTGCGCCGCACCGCCGCACAAGGTGGTGAGCGGCCTGCTGCCCTTCGACCTGCGCGCCGCCATGGTGGAAGCCTGTCTGGACGGCCTGCCCGGCCTTTCGTGCAATCGCATGGAAGCCGGACGTCCCGGTCTTTCCTATACCTGGGACACCTTGCAGGCCTGTCGTGAAGAAACACCGGAACAGCCCCTGTTCTTCATCCTCGGCAACCCGGACTATGCCCTGCTGCCCCACTGGCACCGGGGGCTGGAACTGCCCGAACTCTGCCAGCTGGTGGTGGTGCCGCGCGGTGAGGGCTCGGAAAAGAACTTTCTTGCCGCCACGGAAAGCATGTGGCCCGGTGCCCGGCCGTGCGAGCCTGTCCTGCCCGGGAGCCGCCGCATGCGCCTGCCCGGCGGCGGGCAGGTCCACTTCGTGCCCCTGCCGTGGATCGCGGTCAGTGCCTCGCGCATCCGCCACCGCTGGCTGCACGGCCTGAACGTGGATTTTCTGGTGCCCAAGCCCGTACTGGAGCTGCTGGATGTCCACAGGGAGACCGTGCTTGCGCACTGGCTGCCCGAGACCAGGACGGATGAGGCCTGATGCCGCCCGGGACGGCAAGAAAACTTATTGCTTTTTTCGCCGAAACAGACTAAATAATGTCTTCGGCCTTGCTGTGCATGCACAGCTCCAAAGAGCGGAGAGGTAGCGAAGTTGGCCGTAACGCGCTCGACTCGAAATCGAGTTATCGGTTAATAGCCGGTACGTGGGTTCGAATCCCACCCTCTCCGCCATTCTATTATAACGCATTGTAATAATAGAATATACAAGAAAAATAAGCGCTTATACTTTCGGTTGCTACACAAACATGCTACACACCGGAGGTATGAGCGCTTTGTCATTCAAGACACCCACTCCTTTCCTGCGGGGACGCACCTACTACTTCCGCCTGCGTGTCCCGCAAGACCTCCTGCCTGTCTACGACCCCAAGAAAGAGCTGACCTTCTCCCTCAAGACACGGGACTTCCATCAGGCGCTGGAGAACGCCCGCCTGCGTGCCATCCAGCTAGACCAAGAGTTCCGCGAGCATCGCCGCCGCCTTGCCGAGCAGCAGGAGCAGGCCCTTGCCCCGGCTGCGGCCATCGCCGCCCTTGCCGCGCCTTCTCCCGCCACCGCGCCGCTGCGTCCTTTTGCCGAGATGGACGAACAGGAGCAGGAACGCCTGCTGGCCCTCTATCCTGACGAATCCCTCAAGGCCGCTCTGGAGGCCCTGAACACGCCTCCCGCCGAGGATGAAGCACAGGCCCGCAAGGAATGGCAGGAGCAGCAGGAACTCATGCAAGAGCTGGAAGGCCCGTCCTGCATGCCCAAAGAGCCGCCCCTGTTCTTCCCTCCCAGCGCCCGCTACAAGGAGCGGCTCCGCAGGGATGCGTCCCTTTTCATCGAGGCCGCGCCCCTCTGCCTCCGGGACGGGGATGTCTCCCCCATGCTGGGCATGGCGGAGGCCTTCCTTGCCCGCCACGGCTACGCCATGCCGCCCGCCAGCGGGGAAGACGACAGCCCGCAGGCCGCCGCTGTGCGCTCCAGATTCAGGAAGATATGTCATCAGTTGTTGGCCGAGGAATGGCAGGTGAAGAAGCTCTTTCTGGCCCATCTGGACGGGGAAGCGTGGGCCTCCATGCGGCAGCCCGCCCTCGTCACGGCCCCGCTGCCTCCGCACGGCACAGGGCAGTCCCCGGCACAGGCCGGAGCCGTCCCCGGCGGCGATGCCAGCACACAGGAAGGCCCGGACAATCCCCGTTTCAGCAAAGTCTGTGAAGCCTACATCCGGGAGAAGGGAGCAGGTCTTGCCCCCTCCAGCCTCCTGTCTGTCCAACTGGCCGTGCGCCGCTTCATAGAGCAGGCAGGCGACCTTCCCATCAAAGCCTACAGGAAGCGGGAACACATCATCCGCTACAAGGACGCCCTGCTGGCCCTGCCCAAGAACCTGCCCGCGCCCCTCGCCAAGCTCCCCATGCCGACCGTGCTGGAGCGCATCCGCAAGGGGGCCTTCCCCCATCTCCAGCAGGCCCCGAAGCTGTCGGCCCGCACCATCAACGAGAAATACCTTGCCTTCGTGCAGGTGGTCTTCTCCTATGCCGTGAACAACGGGCTTGTGGAGGTCAATCCCTGCACCGGGGTACGGGCCGCCAGCAATACGACGGAACTGGAAGACGTGTCCGTCCTGCCCTTCTCCAAGGAGGACTTGTCCGTCATCTTCCAGCGCTCCGGCCTGTACCATCCGCACGGCTGCGGCGCTGTGGGGCGGCTCTATGCCAGCAAGACCAAGCTCCTTGACTACAGGTGGCTCGTCCTGCTGGCCCTGTACACGGGTGCCCGCATAGAAGAACTGGCCCAGCTCGACCGGCAGGACGTGCGGCAGGAGGCCGGTGTCTGGTTCATCCATATCCGCGCCGAGATGGCCACAGGCCGCCGGGTGAAGAACAGGGCCTCCATCCGCAAGGTCCCGCTGCATTCCCGCCTGCTGGAGCTGGGCTTCCTCGACTTCGCCCGGCAGGGGGAAGGGACGGGCAAGCTGTTCCCCCTCCTTTCGGACAAGCAGGACGGCGGCAAGCGCAGCAACGCCTTTTCGCAGTGGTGGCGGCGCTTCCTTGCCAGTCTGGACTTGGAGAACGGGGACAGGAAACACTTCCATTCCTTCCGGCATACCTTCAAGCGCGAAGGACGCAACAGCGGCCAGATTGCCCCGGAACTCCTTGATGCGCTACAGGGACATGCACAGCAAGGTGTCTCCGCGAACTACGGACGTGATGAAGAAGGAAAGCAGTACGCCCTGCCTGTATTGCAGGAGGCACTGGAGAAGATTGATTTTAGCGATGTGACACAAGGACTTGAATCATCCATGATGTTGTAAGGACAGAATATCACAGTGGAGACAAATTTACAGAATCCCCATATTTCTGTTTTAAGCCCTCATTTTCCTCCTTTCTGATGAATGAGTCACGCTTCAGACAAAAACGCGGGAGAAGGCCAATACGGGCCAAAATGGGGCATATGGGAGATTTCGCCGTTCCCGACATGCGGACCTGTCCGACAGAAACCGGGACCAAAGGGGCTTTTCACGAACATGCCGTCCAAAGAAGCTTTTTGATCATGCCGGGAGAAAGCGTCACTTCCCCATTATCCAGAACTCTCTAAACGACACGCGAACATGCGCCTGGAAGGAACATGCTCGCGTGTAGTTTAAGTGCTCTTTGGCGCGGATGTTTTCAAGTATGCATACGCAGAGCATCCGGCAGCTCTGCCTGACGATGCACCGGATCAGACCCGGAATACCTTCATAACTTCGTCGCCAAGGTGATTGATGACCTTGACGGCGATGCGGCCGCCCTCCGGTCGGGGGAAGGGGCGGGAGGTATCGCTGTGCAGGCTTTCCCAGGCGTCCTTGTCGATCTCGGCCTTGAGGGTGATTTTCAGGGCCTTGTAGGGATCGTTGGCGCCCAGGAAGTAGGCCTGACGGACAAAGAAGCTTTCCTCGTCATAGTCCGTATCCACAAACCAGCAGGCGATGTCATCGGCCTCGCCGGAGCAGATCTCGCCGGTGCTGGGTTTGAACACGTCCACGCCATTGACCTTGACGCGCAGCATGCCGGTCTCGCGGCCTTTGGCGTCGGTCTCGGGCAGCAGGCTGATGTCCGGTTCACCGAAGATGACGAAGAGATTGCCCTTGCCGTTGTTCTTGAGGTCCTCGCTCATGTGCAGGTCGGCATTCATGCGGGCCTTGAGCACAGGGATCTTGCCCAGCTTGCTGAACTCCGCCGCATGGGCATCGTAGTTGAACGCGCAGGCGACGACCACATCGAAGCCCGCATCCGCAGCCTCGCGAACGGCCTGCACCAGATCCTGACGCGAGACCGTACCGAATTCCGGGCCGATGAAGATGCCTGCGCGGCGTTCGGTCTCGCCTTCGTTGTAGCGGCCTTCGGCGCAGATCATGGCTCCGGGCCAGGGGGTCAGACTGGTGAAGTCGATCTTGTCGTCCTTGTGGGCCTGCTGCACACCGGCGACCTTGAGGTTCTCCAGGATCATGCCCACGAAGTCGCGGCCGTCCGCACCCTCATGCGGTGCGGCGGGGTCCAGCAGCTCGCCATCCGCGCCCACGGCCAGCATGCGGTGCGGGGAGAGGCTCTCCACCGTGAAGGGGCCGGCCACGCGCACCTTTTTCTTGTCCTCATAGGGCTTATCGTAAAGGAACTCATAGTCGGCACGGGCCGCGATGGAGGCATCGATCTCCTGCTGGCGGGCAATGCGGGCCTGCCACCAGCGAGCGTGCGTGTCGCGTGCTTCCTTGCTCCAGGCGGTGTCCGCCTCGCGGGGGATCTCCCATTCTTCCCACTGTTCGCCCAGCTGCGCATTGAGGGCCGCGCGCAGCGGCTCCAGCGTGCGCTGCCATTTTTCGTAAATGACGTCGATCTCGGCATTGTTGGCAATGGACTTCAGCGTGATGTGCGGCACACGCTCATAGACGAAGCCCAGGCGGATATTGTTGAAGGTAGGCGCGGTGGAGGGGCCGCGATTATTCAGCTCCGCTTCCTTGGCCTGCCCTTCCGAGCTGTCGGTCATGAGATAATAGGGGTAACGCGCGCCCATGATGCGCGCACGCGCCAGAGCCAGGGCCACGCGCGAGGTATCGATGGTGATCCAGCGGCGGCCCCATTGCTCGGCCACATAGGCCGTGGTGCCGGAACCGCAGGTGGGGTCCAGCACCAGATCACCGGGATCGGTGGCCATGAGGATGCAGCGTTGGATGACTTTTACATTCGTTTGAACAATGTATATTTTATCAGATGCATCAAATCCCCATTTGGTATCCATCCAAGTATTTGTTATAGGTGTAATGGGAAAATCATTGAGAAACATATAATGAGCTATACTGTTCTTTCGAGCAACTAATAAATTTGCTTTCCTCAATTTTTCAAGCCCATCATAGCTTGTTTTCCAGTGTTGGTTGTTTCCAATAGAATATGTTTTCCCTCTAAATGTAAACGGGCTAGACCCTTTTTCACTATATCCTTGAGACGTTAATGGTCCATACCTCCAAGCCCGACTACCAGAAGGAATAGGCTTTATTCCATTAAATTCATCAGAATCTAAGACTCTTGTTGTTCCATCTTTAAGCATAACCCATTTATATTCATTTGCCTTTTCTGTTCCAATACTTTTTTCACCAAATAACTGGTTGACTTTTAATTGACCTATATTTTTTGAATACCACAAAATCCTATTCATGATATTTGGTAGTATATTATCTGCCTGAAAACTTGTCGTAGTATAAAAAATTTCTCGACAAAAATTCTCCTCCCCAAACACCTCGTCCATCAGCGCCCGCACACGGTGCACATTCTCGTCACCGATCTGCACGAAAATGCTGCCGGAATCCGTAAGCAGATCGCGGGCCAGCAGGAAGCGGTCGCGCAGATAGCTGAGGTAGGAGTGGATGCCGTCTTTCCAGGTATCGCGAAAGGCTTTGACCTGTTCCGGCTCGCGGGTCATGTTGTCGGCCTTGCCGTCCTTCACGTCCCGACTGGTGGTGGACCACTGAAAATTGCTGTTGAACTTGATGCCGTAGGGCGGGTCCATATAGATGCACTGCACCTTGCCGCGCAGGCCTTCGCGCTCGGACAGACTGGCCATGACCTGCAGGGAGTCCCCCAGTATCATGCGGTTGGTCCAGTTCTGGTCGTGCTGGTAAAAATCGGTCTTGTCCACGTCCGGCGCAATGCCGTTGAAATCCGCAAACAGCGAAAGCTGCTCCTGCGGCTGGGGCCGGGCGGCCTTGGTCTCGCGTATCAGCTCCTGCACCAGGGCGCGGGGATGGACCTTTTCCTGGATGTACAGGGGCGGGGCCTGCACGGTAAGGCGGTCATCCCCATCGTATTTGCCGCGCCAGATGAGCTGCGGGTCCAGATCCGGGTCGCGCTTCTGGAAGCTCAGACGCACGGGGGCCAGCTCTTCCTGCCGCATGACGGACTGATACTCCGCCGTGGGGATGTTGGTACGCCGGTCGGCCTCATGGGTGATGGTCTCAACGGTCTTGAGGGGAGAAGCTTTGCGAGCCATGCCGTATCCTTTCTTACACGTTATCTTCAACGATGATGCTCAAGGGTGATGTCGCCAGCAGGCGCTGACCGCGCCCGGCTTTGACCACCGTGCCGGAAATCTCCACCAGCAGCTTGTCCCTATGGGCGGTGATGGCCTGCAGGTAGTCTTCTCCGGCAAGCTGGACCTGCAGCACACGGGGATGGGACGCCATGATGTCCCTGATCTTGATGACCCCGGTCTCCACAGGGTCCGGGGATTCCAGCCCCATCACCAGACCACGCACCACCTGTTCGGGTTCCGGTTCCGTGGCCTTGATGGCGGCAGAGGCCTCCCGGATCAGGGGCATATAGCCGGCATCCACACTGATGCGGGCCAGCGGCCGCTGCTGCCGCCGGTTGGCTGAATAGCTGATGCCGATTTCGATATACTGGGGTTTCAGGCTCTCATGGAGCGCAGTGACAGCATCACAGAGGTTGGTGGTCAAGCCCGATGCCGCCGCCTGCTGGAAGTGCTCCAACCTGCTGTCATTGCTGGCCTGCTGGGCCGCCGTATTCAAGGCCTCCAGACCACTTTGCAGCGTCGGGACGACCCGTTTTTCATAGGGCAGCGCTTCCGGGATATCCACGAGCGTGCCTTGGACATTCAGATCCGGCGCAACCGGCGCCAGCAATTGCAGAATGAAGCTTCCGTGCGCTGTCTGGGCAAAACGCACGCTGTCCATGAAGCGCTCCGCATCCTGCGGTTTCCTGCCGGGATAACTGATTTTGTGCGTCGCCGCCGAGCAGGCGGCCGCCAGCAGCAGGTCGCGTGTCTGGGACACGAAGTCCACACTGCGCATAATATTGAGCGAACCGTCCCGGGTATCTTCCGAGACGTTCCTGACGCGAATCACATCGAAACCGCTGTGCCGCAGATCCGCCTCGATAAGCAGCTGGGAGCGGTCTTCCTCCCGTTCCAGTGCCGCAAGGATGTCCGCCATGCGCGCGGGATAGTCGGCAAAACGAGTGGCCAGGGGCACCAGCAATTCCTCATTGCCATACTGCCAGATGGTGGCTTTTCCGGGATATTCGTCAAGCTGTGTGGCGCCCTTGCTACGCAAATAGGCCATGAGCTGCACGGGGGTGATGGACTGCAACACCTGTTTGTCTGAAATACGCACTCTCATATCATTTCCCCATTGGCGCTATGCCGCATGGCTTCTTTCAGAAAGTCCACAGAAAAGACGTTCTTTCGCGGGATGTGGACAGTGACTGTGCTGTCATTTTCCGTTTCGGGTTTCCCGGCCAGGGAAAGCCAGTAGGCACAGTGGTGCAGGCAGAGCTGGTCTTCCGTCTGTTTTGTCCAGTCCTCGCAATCTTCCGGCACACATACCAGTACCAGCAGGCGGGGTTCCATAACATCAGCACGCAAGTCATTATAGTTTTTGACAGGCAGGGCAAACGCGATCTCATCTTTGGAGCGATCCACCGCATGCGTGCATTTGAGCTGGATCGCGACCCTGCCCCGCGTCCGTCTGCAATTGGGGATATCCTTCATGCACAGCTCAAGGTCCACACTGTCGTTATCTACTTCCGGTCTGCTGGGATTACAGCCCGCCTGGGCGGCTATGACGGCTACATAGGCGCGGCTGAACTGCTCCATCTTTGCGGTATGATGCATGGCCGTTATCCCTTTTTCATCTGATCACAGGCCTCGCTGACAGCCTCGGCAAAAGCCTGCTCGACCCGTGCGGAAAAATCGTCCTGGATGCGGTACACTTCCCGCAATTCCACAAAGGCCCAACGGCCAAACTGCCCCAGGCGGTTGATGCCGGGCAGCCAGTACGTTTCCATAGTGGACTTCTTTTCCTTGGCGTCCTCACCCCGGTAGCCCTTGATCTCTACCACCAGGTGCAACAGGTCGTCCTCGCCGTGGCCGTCATCCACCAGTACGATAAAGTCCGGCAGGTAGACATGCGCCTCACCTGCCAGGGTATAGGGCACTTCAAAGCCGAGGTTGTGATTCTTTACATAGGCGCGCACCTGGGGGTGAGATTCCACCACGCGACAGAACTCCCCTTCCCAGTCGCTATCCAGCACCACCCAGTTGACGTGGCATTTGCGGGCATCGGTCTGCCAGCGGCTGGGCTTGGTGGTGGTGAAATTGACGTGGCGCGTGGAGCCCTGCGGATTGTAGGCATCCAGGATGACCGTCACGGGACGATTCCTGGATGACAGGGAGCGTGTGATGGCCGCCGTTATACGCTCGCAGGCCATGTCCGCCAGCTCGCGATACAGCAGCTGGCCCGGCATGGTATTGCCCGCGCAGCTGAAACACTGGTGCAGCCACTGCGCGGCGATACGCTTGAGCTGGCCAAAAAGATGGAGCTTGGGTTCCTGCCCCGCATCGCGGAATTTGTGCATCAGCAGATGGCGGGTCAGATGCATGAGGATGGTGTTTTCACGCACCTTGTCCAGATGATCCAGGCTCAGGTTCACCCCCTCGCCGATGATGCCCTCGTTACGCGTGATGGACGGCCCCACCAGTTCCGGGGTGAGCTGCAGGCAGGAATCTTCGTTGAAATCCGCAGTGAGGATCTCTTCCGGCAGCTCCACACGATAGCCCACCACACGAGGGAAGCTGATCTCCAGCGCGTCACGATCCGGGCGCACGGCCTTGACCTGCACGCTCTCGCGCGGCTTGGTGGCTTTGACGACGACAGCCTGTGCCGTGAACTCAAAGGGAACCCCCAGCACGTCGGAGTATTCCACATTGAACAGGCCTTCCTCGTTCAGGTCATAGGACTGACGCCGCAAGGCACGACCGATGACCTGCTCGCACAACAGCTGGGTGCCGAAAGCGCGCACGCCCAGCACATGCGTGACAGTATTGGCATCCCAGCCTTCCGTCAGCATGGAGACCGAGACCACACAGCGGATGCTCTCGCCCAGTTGGCCGGACTTGCCCACGGTGTTCATGACTTCACGCAGGATGGTGGCCTCACTCAGGGTACCGCCCCGCTGCAGCTCCGCTGCCAGAGGGCCGCCGCGCTGCAGGATCTCCCGCTTGAAGCGGGCTATCTCGTCTTTGGCGGCCTCGGTGAAAGCGTCGTCCAGCACATCTCCCTTTTCCAGCTGCTGGGAGTCAATGAGCAGGGTACGAGGCCGGGCCAGAGGCTGGCCATTCTCGTCGAAATTGCGGAACAGAGGCAAACGCCCGTTCTCAAGGACCTGCGAGCCATCGATACCCGCCCGGTAAAAACCGGAGATATAGTCGTAGACCAGCTTGGACGTGGAGGTATTGTTGCAGACCACGATGAAGCAGGGCGGTACGGAAATACCTTCCTGCTGCCAGCTGGCGAAAACTTTTTCATAATGGCCGTACAGAGCTTCCAAAGCCGTTTGCAGGCGAACGGGCAAAGCCAGAGGGTCCAGGGCGGTCTTTCTGCCCTTTTTGGGCATGTCCTTGCGGATATGTTCCCAGAGATTGCGGAACATGGGCAGCTCATTGCCCGGGATATTTTCCGCCACAGGCACACGAGGCAGCTTGACGATACCGCACTCAATGGCGTCCATGAGAGAGAAATCGCTCATAGTCCAGGGAAAGAGCGTACCTTCCACATAACCGGAACCACGCAGGAAAAACGGTGTGGCCGAAAGATCCATCACGCGCAGGATCTGCAGCCGGCGCTGCACTGCCTCCAGGCCGGAGATCCACAGGCGGGCGGCCTCGCGGTTCTCATTGGCCTCGTTCCGGGCCTCGGTCTGCTCCGCCCCTTTCAGATCACTCAGCTCCTCTTCCAGCACGGCATCGGCGTTGGGCTTTTCCCGATAACAGTGATGCGCTTCGTCATTGATGACCATGACGCGCTTGAGATTCATAAGCTCGGGTATGACGCGCTGCAGCATCTCGCCTTCACTTTCCTGGGTATCCAGCTGCTCCCCACGCCAGCCCTCCAGAGCCGCACGGGTCCCGCTGGCGACCTTGAGCTTTTCCCGCAACTTGAACGCATGGTAATTGGTGATGACGATGCGCGCCTGCTGCAGATCCTGCAACATATCCTGCGGCACCAGCTCGCGACTGGCGTAGTAGGCATCTGGATCATTGGGCTGCAGAACGCGTAGACGGTCCTTGATGGTGATGCCCGGCGCGACCACCAGAAAGCCCTTGGTGAAACTTCTTGTTGACGGGCTGCGCACGGCATTGAGCGTCTGCCAGGCGATGAGCATGGCCATGACCGTGGTCTTGCCCGCGCCCGTGGCCAGCTTGAGCGCCAGACGGGGCAGGCCGGAATTGGCTTCGTCATTGGCCTGTTTCAGGTGTTCGAGGATCTCCTGGTAGCGCTTCTGCTGTGGCGCCACCTCCGTCAGCCAGATGGCCGTCTCCACGGCTTCCACCTGGCAGAAGAAAGGACGGATGCCGCTGAAAGCATGATGCCGCCAGTGCTGGAGCAGGCGCGCCGTGGTGGGTGAGACTTTCCATTGCGACGGTGGCAATGCCCGCCATGCGGCCACATGATTACGGACTTGGTTGATCAGGGCTTTGTGGTATTCCTGCTCGCTGGAAAGATCCTGGATGGTCAGCAGCGAGGCCTGCTCTACCTTGCCCCTGCGCTTTTTGGGCTTGGGAATGGGCGTGATGAAATCCGCCGGGCGGCGCACCGGCTTGATGCGCTGAGTGGGAAGACCATCCTTCAATTCCCAGTGTCGTGTAGGACATTCATAGGGGGAATTCAGGATAGGATGGTCATAAAAGGCATTGCTCCCCTGGGGGATGTCGCTCTTGGCCATATCAGACATATTTCCTCCGGGCAGTCCCTCTCCCATGCAAAGCGGGCCGTAAAACTGCGTCAGACTTTTCCCGGAACGATACCGCCGAACCATGTCCCGGGCAAGAAGAAAGGTTTTCTGATATGATCAGACGCTCATTGGCAGCAAATCTTTATCACGATTCTCTTACTGGACTACAGAGGGCTTTCAACCCCAATATTGCGCTGCTCCTGCCCCGTGGGCAGAGGCTGGACGACCTCCCAAAGGCATTGCCCTGTGCAGGAGGTCTCGAAAAGGAGGAGCGCCGGGCCTCTGGTCGTCTTGCAGCCTTCTGCCTTGCTGGCTTTGTTCTTACGTCCCCTCATACTGGAAGTCACCATCATCCCCTTCATCATGGTCATCCCTCCACTCAGCTCATCCCTGCCAGCAGCGGGCGGAGCGATTCCCACCCCGTGGGAATTGAGGAGCATATCATTCTAAAGAGAAAGAAAACAAAGAATTTTACCATGTTGCATATTAGGTGGCACTAAGTGGAAGAAGGGCAGGGGGATTCTTGGGGGGTAAGGGGGGGCTCTAAAAAATATCTTAAAGAGATAAACTCAAGAAGATACCTAAAGTTGTAATCTTTTACATGTAAAACAAAAGATTATCCTTCTACCTATTGAACAAAGATTATCCAAGTATTCTTTTTTATTTATCCATGATGATGATTGCTATTTAGTCATCGTATCGTCATCTATAGCTATTATTCCCTATCATAAACAAACTTCCGTTCCCTGTCTCAGTCGGAAGCATCTTCACCACAAAAATTTGAAAGCCTTATTCGTATTACGGGATTCAGTTTTTTCCCCGTACTACCCTGGTCTTCCTTTGCCACAGGACGGCACCACTTCCATAAGCATCTGCCCGGCTTCCCTCTTCTCTCACCTTCTGCTGCCTCCTGCCTTGCGTTCCGCCGAGGAACTGCACGGTATCCAGCCCCGGCGCTGTCCTGCTCCGAGGCTCTGTCCCAAGGAAGCAAGGGAGGCAGCACTGCTGACACCCCACCATGCCTGGAGTCAGCCGCCGCGTCTGCTGGATGCCGAGGGCCAGCCGTGCTTCGTAGCGCGGGACGTGGCGCTGGCTCTGGGGTACGAGAAACCCGGCACCGCCATTCAGCAACACTGCAAAAAATAAATAAAGTCAGCCAAGTCCCTGAATCGGGGACTTGGGTTAAGATGCCGCCTGTCCATCTCCTTCTCATCCCCGAAGCAAAGGTTCTGAATCGGAACTTTTGACTTCCAGCTCCGTGGCCTCTCCATCATCCCCGAAGCCGACGCGTACCGCAAATTTCATAGCACTCAATCTTGAAGCCTATGAAGTTGTTTCTCAGCTCATATTCGGCCAATCCAAAATTGGATTTGCCGAAAATTTCCTCCCCCCCAACCTTGGAGACTACGAAGTGGCCTGTCACACCAGCGAAGCGCCTGGACTACCTGCTTTCCAAGGACGGCTTCCCTCTCCGCAGGACGGAAGGGTAGCAATCCGATTGCTACCGCTGGCGGGCCTGCTCCTCCGCAGGACGGACATGCTGGACAAGGTGGTCATATCATGGACACACTGCCTCTGTTCGCCCCACCCTGCGGCCATGCTGCTCTGGCTGCCCCTAAGCCGCTTATGGCTAGCCGCCTCTCCACTGTCTTATCCTCCGCCCTGTGCGCATGGCCCAGCCATCCGCATGGGGCTTTTTTTGCCGGGCCTTCCCTGTTCCCGCCGTCACCAGCTGCAAGTGGCGAAAATTTCCGGGAAGCGACATGACCATATGTTGCGTGACATCGAGCAGTTTTTGACGCAACAACCTGAAATCTTCGTAGAACCCAATTTTGGGGAGTACGAAGCCGCGTATTAGGCAGGCTTTGACGCAAGCGCCTGAAATCTTCAGCAAACCCAATTTGGGGGTCGTTGAGTATCCCGTGAGACGGGGCTTCGGGACAGAGATGGTCAAGGCCTACCTCCTCTCCAAAGACGGCTTCCCCTATGCCGGAGAGACTTTCCTTCCAGCACATCCTGCCCGATAGACGGACGGCAGCAACGGCAGACGACATTGACACCATGCGGGAAATGGCTGACTTTTCCTATAGGCAGTAATCAACAACGCTGCCCTTTCTCTTGGGAGACACTGCATGATCATGACAGCCGTTTTTCTTATTATTTGCATAGCTGGTGCCATAGGCCTCACAGCGGCCTATCTTTCGTCACGGGAGTCTTACCAAGATGAAAGACCAGAAGATGATGTCCCCCACCAAGTACAGAAAGACGATAGCATGTCATGCCGGTCGGGCATTTCCATGCAGAACATGAGCGGACACATGGTGACAAAGCAAGACCTGCGGGAGCTGGAATCACGCATCCTTGGCCGTATTGCCATCATGCTTATCGCCGGTATCGGGCTCCTTGCCATGCTGATAGTTCTGATGCGGCCCGGCGCATAACCCCGCCGCCCCTGCTTTTGGACATTCTTATGCACTGCCCCGTGCGAAGTCTTCCGTAGCCCCCTTCCCTATCCCTGTCTGCCTCCATCCGCCGCCCGTCCTCCATAGGTGGCTGGCATGGGTATCTTTGCTCTCCCATCTGTCCAGTTAGGGTACACATCAGACGAGCATAGACCATCATTCCCAAAAATGTTCATCTAGGGTTGATTTGGGATTTATTTGACAAATACTATTTAAGTTTATAACTCTAAATGAACACAACAAAGGAGCGACCATGAACGGGAAGAACATCGGCTACATCCGCGTGAGCAGTATCGACCAAAACACCGCCCGTCAGCTCGAAGGGGTCCCGCTGGACAAGACCTTCATCGACACATGCAGCGGCAAGGACACCCGGCGTCCCGGCCTCATGGCCTGCCTGGACTACGTGCGGGAAGGCGATACCCTGCACGTCCACAGCATCGACAGGCTGGCCCGCAACCTGCAAGACCTGCTGCATATCATCGAGAGCCTCAAGCAGCGGGCCGTGGCCGTGGTCTTTCATAAGGAAGGCCTGACCTTCTCCGGCAAGGAAGCCCCTTTCCAAAAGCTACAGCTTCAAATCATCGGGGCCGTGGCCCAGTTCGAGCGGGCCATGATTAAGGAGCGGCAGCGGGAGGGCATAGCCATTGCCAAGGCGGCGGGGAAGTACAAGGGACGCAAGCCCTCCTTCACAGCAGAACAGGCGGAGCAGGCACGGCAGATGGTCGCGGCGGGACAGAGCAAGACGGACGTGGCCCGGCACTTCGGCGTGAGCAGGACCACCTTATACAAGGTCCTCACCGACGGGCAGAGCGCTTGACGGACAAAGGGAAAAAGGCGATACCCACAGGAACGGAAATATGCTACACACAGAAGCAGTCGAAAATAAAAAGTACTTATATTTTCGAAGTGTTAGGGTGGAATCTCTTGAATCCCACCCTCTCCGCCAGAAAAGCGACTTATACGATCCCGCCAAGTACCTAACTACTTGGCGGGATTTGTTTTTTTACTTCCTATAGTCGCATCGGTTCCTATCCGCACCTTGTCGATTTCAGCGCACAGGTGGTACAGCGGGTGGTACAGGCCTCGTGTACCACCGTTCCACGCTCGCCTGTACCACCCAATAGAGTCTTTATAAGCGGAATCAACAACTTAACGGACAGACAATCTAAAAATCTCAAGCCCGGCGCACGGCGGATCAAAATCGGCGACGGTGATAAACTTTGGCTCTTTGCCTCACCTTCGGGCATCAAAGTATGGCGGATGCTCTGGAAAGAAGGGAACACGCAAAAACAGTTCACCATAGGCCCGTATCCCACCATCTCCCTAAAAGAAGCCCGCGAAAAACGCGACGCCGTCCATGGGCTGCTGGTGCAAGGCCTTGACCCCAACGAACAATATCGTGCTGAACAGAAGCAACAGGACGAGGAGACCCCCCTTACCTCCCGCGTTGTCGCTCAAGAGTGGTATGCAAAGCGCACGGTCACCCAGACAGAAAATACCCGCCGCCTCAAGATGCAACGGCTGGAACGACACGTCTTTCCCTCGTTTGGGGACCTTCCCATAAAGCAGCTCAAGCCTCGGGATATTATTCTTGCCCTCCATGCCATCGAAAGTCAGGGACATCGGAAAATGACCCGGCGTGTGGGGCATGCCAGAGTGGTAGGCTACCTGGAGTACGGTACGGGGCAGACCGGTCAGGCGGCCCGAGTACACAAAGAACGGACACAGAAAGGCGTATGGAAATTTCTCACATAAAATTTGGTGTCAATGCTTCAAGAAAAACAAGGCTGACTACAACAGGAAAGCGGATGGGAGACGCATTATAACCATCCTGCTCAGGAACACGAGGGAAGAAACGGCGCGTACCTTTCTACGGCCCTCAAAACGTATTCAAGCACAGCGTCTGACGACTACCGCTGACGGAAGGGAGAGGCCAACCGTCTCTCCTTTTCACCTCCTGATGAAGTATCATGCGATAGAGCTGAACTCTAAGGTATTTTCACAAGCTAATATGAGCATAGATCTCACCTGTTATAATCTGTTCTATCAATTTTCTATTCAGAACAGAAAATACCCAGATATGCTTAGATAGTACGACAATTATTTCATTGTTCTACTTCAAACGAGCCGGAACTTTTTCTGTATCCTATAAATTTGATGCAGACTACTTACTTCTTTAAAAATATTTTTTAAATCTATAAAGCATAGGAACAATTAGAAGAAAATTGGCTCTATATGAGGCTTTTTTTCGCCGTTTCAAAAGTGTTCCGTTAGCGTTTATCTCTTTTGAATAAGGACACAGGACATGGAGTAGCTCCCACTTCGAACGGATAGTCCCCCATGCAGGAGACTGTCTTGGAAACACCCCCACGAGCGTGGGGAAGACCACTTCGCGGGTCAGGTCGCGGCGTTCGTCGCGGAAACACCCCCACGAGCGTGGGGAAGACTGGCAGTCCCTGCTGGGGCTGGGCATCCCCTGTGAAACACCCCCACGAGCGTGGGGAAGACAAATGGCCGGGCAGCGTCGAGGAGGGCGTCACGGAAACACCCCCACGAGCGTGGGGAAGACGCCACCTTGGCCACGGCCAGGCCCAGCCGTTCGGAAACACCCCCACGAGCGTGGGGAAGACCAGCAAGGCCATGCCCGACGGCACGGAACTGCGGAAACACCCCCACGAGCGTGGGGAAGACGATCTGGTCATCGGCTAGGGGCACTGCTGGAGAGAAACACCCCCACGAGCGTGGGGAAGACGGGGCGTGGTGCGCTTCGATGTGATCCACGGCGGAAACACCCCCACGAGCGTGGGGAAGACCAGGGCGTCTCCGTCTTGCGGGCGCGGCGGTAGGAAACACCCCCACGAGCGTGGGGAAGACGACAAGGCCGTGCAGCTGCGCATCAAGGGCAAGGAAACACCCCCACGAGCGTGGGGAAGACTTCCCGGCCTTCTCCAGCTTTTCGAGCCCAGCGGAAACACCCCCACGAGCGTGGGGAAGACCGGCAACCATGCTGCCCGGTCTGGATATGGACAGAAACACCCCCACGAGCGTGGGGAAGACCCCGTAATGCTGTCCTCCAGCACACCGGATGCAGAAACACCCCCACGAGCGTGGGGAAGACCATGCCCACTATCAAGGCTCCCGCCGAAGGTGGGAAACACCCCCACGAGCGTGGGGAAGACTCCATCGCAAACGAAAGAAGAGACTGGACGATGGAAACACCCCCACGAGCGTGGGGAAGACCTTCGCTCGCCGGGCCGGTATCCGTATGTGAGGGAAACACCCCCACGAGCGTGGGGAAGACTCAGACTGGCGGGCGGCTGTGGAAAAAGTGTCAGGAAACACCCCCACGAGCGTGGGGAAGACGCAGTCCCATGTCCTGCAATGGAGTGTGGGGCGGAAACACCCCCACGAGCGTGGGGAAGACTCAACGGTGAACGCTGGACGGTAGAAATGGGCGGAAACACCCCCACGAGCGTGGGGAAGACGCCGTCTGAATGTCCTTGTAGTCCTGCTGCTGTGAAACACCCCCACGAGCGTGGGGAAGACCAGGTACAGGGCGCGGAGGTCTGCACGCAGACAGAAACACCCCCACGAGCGTGGGGAAGACGAGGCCCTGCTCGGAAATAATGAGCATGGTCTGGAAACACCCCCACGAGCGTGGGGAAGACAAACGCTGCAAAGCAAAGGCTTCGCGGAGCTGGGAAACACCCCCACGAGCGTGGGGAAGACCCACCCCGTCCGCCCCTGCCGCTGAATAGACAGGAAACACCCCCACGAGCGTGGGGAAGACCAGCCCATCCTCATCTGGATCTCTGGCCTGCTGGAAACACCCCCACGAGCGTGGGGAAGACGCTCCCGGGACGCTTCGATCTCCAGCTGCCTCAGAAACACCCCCACGAGCGTGGGGAAGACCTGCGGATAACTACTACCGCAAGCGCACCGGCAGAAACACCCCCACGAGCGTGGGGAAGACTCACGAGAGGCGAGCAGCGAAGGAATACAGACGGAAACACCCCCACGAGCGTGGGGAAGACAGATCAGCGACGTCTGCGACGACCTGCGCTCTGGAAACACCCCCACGAGCGTGGGGAAGACCGCGCCTTGACCCCGGAAGATGCTGCGCGGCTGGAAACACCCCCACGAGCGTGGGGAAGACCCCTCTCTGACCGCAACGGCTGGTGCTGGCTGAGAAACACCCCCACGAGCGTGGGGAAGACCTTCCATCCTTGCGTGGCTTGGGTCGAACGGTGGAAACACCCCCACGAGCGTGGGGAAGACCTACTTTTTATCGGATCCCTCTTAACGTGATAAGAAACACCCCCACGAGCGTGGGGAAGACACCGCCCCTTCTGGGTCGGTGAGAACGGCCCTGGAAACACCCCCACGAGCGTGGGGAAGACAATTCAAACAAAGGGAGATTCGTTATGACCAAGGAAACACCCCCACGAGCGTGGGGAAGACAACGTGGTAAGACATTCCAGCTGCTTAATGTCGGAAACACCCCCACGAGCGTGGGGAAGACACAGCATCACCAATGGTCTGGATGCCCTGTCCGGAAACACCCCCACGAGCGTGGGGAAGACAAGCCCCCGCTCCATGACGGAACGGGGGCTTTGGAAACACCCCCACGAGCGTGGGGAAGACGGACCGTAAAGCTACGGTAGTTGTTCTATGAGAGAAACACCCCCACGAGCGTGGGGAAGACTTTCCGACCATGGCACCGACAGCCACGGCGCCCGAAACACCCCCACGAGCGTGGGGAAGACGGCGCCGACCTGTCCGGTCAGGTCGGCCAGCTGGAAACACCCCCACGAGCGTGGGGAAGACCTCACCGCTTCGCCACGCCGTGGCCAGATGAGAGAAACACCCCCACGAGCGTGGGGAAGACGTCAAAGCAGCGATAGATCTTTGATAGGCAATAGAAACACCCCCACGAGCGTGGGGAAGACAGCGTGATTTTATTGGATTTTATCACGCAAAAAATTGGAAGTATCCTTGTCGCGAACGAGTTGCAAGCCATCCAGTAGGACTATTTCCCGTTTATGGTCTCCCCTGCCATGTATCCGGTAGCCGGGAGCTTCCGGAATCTTTTGAAAAATTAGCAGTCCACTTTCCGCAGGGCAATGTTCCAACAGATAGTCAACGACTTTCTGTGCTACATTATCCTTGATGCCGGAAATGAAAATATTGGCACGTGGCTCCACAAACCAGAGCTTCATGCGTCCCCTCACCGCCGGCGGCAGATCATTTGCTATAACGACGAGCACTTTTTTCCCCTATCAGCTGGTCTATGTCCTTGACTATACGCTCAAGGAGCGCCTGACGGATGACGCGTTCCCGAAATGCGGTCGCCACAGCATACTTGTCATATGTCCCCGCCAGTTCCCGGCACAGGGAAAAAGCCAGGTCGATGCAGAATTCCCCCTTGTACAGGTCAGCCATGTCATAAACGAAGGGCAACGGACTGCCGGAATGAATAAAACCGAGATGCGGCGAATAGCCCAGACTGTGGATCACGGAAGCAATGATCCCGTACAGGGCCGCATTGGTCGCCGTAAGGATCTTGTTGGCCAGATCGCTCAATTCGAATTTTCCGGGCACGAAACTGCGCCCTTTCCAGCCTACACCGTATTTTTTTGCCGTCTCGACATAAAGATCACGGACACGCAGGCCCTCCATCCCCATCAATTCCGGCAGTGTCTTCTTCGTGATGTCCACCCCGGGGAAACGCCGGGAAAACATGGCCCGGGCCACAGCAAGTGACAGGTCCGGATCTGTGGAAAGGCACGCTTGCCGCTGCATATTGCGCGTATGCGACGTAGGCGTAATGCCCGCCGCGTAGAACAGCAGGGAATCCTCCCCCACCCAGCACAGGCTGCAGTTGGCGGCAGCCGCCACCTTGACGGCCTCATGGGTGATGGATGTTCCCGGCCCCAGCAACAGCGCGGATATGGTCGCCACAGGCAGATGCACACAGCCGCCCTGGGCATCGAGCCATTTCACGCTGCTGTCATCCACTTCAAGACGCCCGCGCTCCAGATACAGATACGGATATTTGTCCGTCACTCGCGGGAGCGTATCCCGTGTAATCCGGACAAAAAGACGCTTGCCCTCCTGCTTCGTACCGCCTTCTTCCGCCATATCACCTCCTCGCGCCCAGAAAGGATGGTACCGCCTTCAGCCGTATACAGCCCGCGGTCATAGGCAGACCCATACCGGGCGGATCTTTTTGACACCCGTCCCCACGGATGCGGAGAAAAAACGTTGGGGGTAAAATCTTTTTGGTGCTGGTAAGAAACACCCCCACGAGCGTGGGGAAGACGTATCGCATGCGGGGGCGCAGGGGCTGGCGCAGGAAACACCCCCACGAGCGTGGGGAAGACAAGGCCACGAAATCACCGTTAGCCCAACAGTGGGGAACACCCCCACGAGCGTGGGGAAGACCCGTTCTGCGCGAACTCTTTTTGGTGCTCATAGGAAACACCCCCACGAGCGTGGGGAAGACGCAGAGGTCATGGGCCATGCGGACCCGACCATGGAAACACCCCCACGGGCGTGGGGAAGACGATGCATTTAACTTTGTGAACGTCAGAAGAATGGAAACACCCCCACGAGCGTGGGGAAGACGGGTCCTCCAAATCCTGATCCCGGTACCACTCAGAAACACCCCCACGGGCGTGGGGAAGGATCTTTGTCAGCGATACAGGGTCACTTGCCGTTCCCGGTAGCGTTTGACAATCCCGAAGCAAAGCGGAACATCCCGCAAGGTCCAGACCTCATCACCATCAGCCTGTGCGCCATCGCGTACAGTCAGCACGGCAGACCTGTCTTTCCGGGCAGCCAGGACGTCCGCAGCCTCCAGTGCCCCGGCTTCCGAAGGAAAGACGCCACGCCCGATGATGTCCGACGGCGGACAGTTCCGCCGTCCCAGCGAGAGCTCCCAGACAGGATGCTCCAGCGCCGCGGCCAGTGCGACGGCCTCCTCTTCCGGCAGTTCAAGGGCGCAGGCGAAGGCCATATCCTGTATGTAATGGCGGTACGTCATCTTGGCGCCGGAACCGACGGGCTTTTTCCCCTCGGACGTCTTGGGCACCAGCAGGCTCTGCCAGGCATCGGCCTCATCATAGCCGCTGCCCACCATCTGGAAGTCCGTCAACAGGGGCGCGAGAGCCGCCCTGTCGCCCTTTCGGCGGGCATAGGCACGTACGGTCTGTGTCCAGTCCGCCATGCGGGCCAGCCATTCCCGCTGCTCCCCTCCCCGTCCGGCCGCACAGCACAGCAGGCCCAGGACGCCGGAGCGCGTAGGAAAGGGGAGCGTCGTGCGGTTTCCATAGCGGGAATCGGCCCCCCATGACTGCAGCGGCCCCTCCAGCCAGAGAAGCAGGACGCTCATGACGCCGACTCCACCAGGCCCGCCACAGTATCACGCAGCACCGTGCAGACAGTATCGATGCTGCCCGCCCCGGCGCCGTATGTGACCTCGGCCAGCTTGCCGTACAGGGAACCAGCCAGCTCTTCCTGACGCGCGAGCCCGTCATCCAGGGCCTCCATGCTGGGAGCCAGCCAGCCGCCACCAGCGGCACTGCGTACCGGCTTTTCAAAAGAGAGCTGCATGCGCTGGCCGCGACGCACCAGGATACGGGCATAATCCCAGGGGCAGGCACCGGACTGCGTGCTCTGCCGTGCCGCCGGTACCGCCAGATACAGGGCCTTGGTAAAGGCCTCCACAGCGGCGACAATATCCTCGCCGCCCAGATTGTCCCACAACTGCCCCAGATCCAGCGAGATGTAGCGGTAATAAGTCGCTGCGTTGTATTCCAGCGTGCCCATATGGCTGGAGCCGGACAGTCGTTCTCCGTCTTCTTTGACAAGACGGTTGTAATCGTCCAGTGCGGTGAAGAACTCCACTTCATTGACCACTTTGTGGGTGGACAGGGCATGGGCAAAGGCCGCGGCGGCCTGCACGTTCAGGCTCGGATCCTGGGCTACCATACGGCCGAACAAGGCGATGTCCAGCCCGTCGGCAGCACTCTTGGCAAAGCTCAGGCACTTTCTGATCTTCGCCAGCTCGGTCTTGGGGAGTGCGACCTTGCCCGTATCGGCCTCGTCCCCTTTCTTGCCCTTTTTGGCCTTCGCCGCCTCCACGGGCAGCTCGAAGCCGCTTTCCGCCGCATAGGCGGCCAGACGCTCCACTTCCTGCCGCGAGATGAAGAACAGCGTATCGTCCGTCAGACCGGACGCGATGGCGTTGCCGCAGGTGAGCGCCTGCTCCCCGGAAGCCCCCAGGGCGAGGCAGGCGTCCGCGATCATCTCGGCAAGGCGTTTGGTGCGGATACCGGTGGACAGACCGAGATCGTGCAGGGCAAGGCGCACTTGACGCTTCCAGCACTGCGAGCTGACCCTGGCACGCGGCACGCCGCCCACAAGAGCGCTCTTGGGCGCGCCCACGTCATCCCGGTTGAGGCAGGTCACGGGGAAGGATTGCAGGATGTGGAACTCTATGCCGATGCCTTTCAAGATGTTGGTAGCCATATATTTTGTCCTTTTTTCAAAAATGACACATGTCATTCCGTTATGGTCACAGACAGGGGACGATCTGCAAAAGGCCGCAGCCGAAGGCCCGGGCCCTGCCGATGCCCTGACAGGCGGCACGGACGAAGGCCTCGCGCTCCCTGACCCGCAGGCTGCCCGTCAACGTAGCCCGCGCGATTGTCGCCATCCCCGTGCCCTTGCTGAAGCGGTCCACCTGGACGTCCGTCACCTGCAGGGATGCCGCATGTACCTCGAACCCCCAGCGGGGGGCATGGTCACAGAACCAGGCCGCGATGGCATCACGCCCGCGCACGGGCATGATCCTGCCGCTGCGGTTGTCGCGCCAGACAGGGTTCACGACGACCTCGAACTGATAGGAGGCCGCCTGCAGGAAACTCTCGGGCAAGGGGTGCGTCTCCAGCACGCCCCGATGCGGCGTACGCGGCAGACGGTCCGAGAGGATGATGACCTGGCTCACGCCCTGACGCACGCCCTTGTCCGCGAATAGGATACCGCTGCCGCGTTGCCTGTCGTCGCCCCGCATGTCTTCGAACAGGTCATACACGATGCGGTGCAGGGAATAGCTGTCCGTCCAGCGCAATGCCCGCCTATCGGCAGCGCTCAGCAGATAACGGCTCAGATGTCGCATGCGCCCTCCTCCCCACCCGGGACGGGTTCCGCGGGAACAGGCTTGCCGTAGAACTCCTGGGCCCAGCGCAGGCAGATACGCCGCCGGGCATCATCGAAATGGAAGGCCAGCAGGTCGTCCAGCAGCCGGGCATGGCACAATGGCATGTCCCGTGAGGCGATGAGCGCCAGCAACGGCCGCAGCATGCGGCAGGCCTCCTCCTGACTGCGGCAGGCCAGCATCCGCCGCAGGCGTGCTTCCCCTTGCTCCTCACTCTCCACGCAGCGCCGCAGGGCCTCGCCCAGACCGAGCGTACCGTCCTGTTCCCGCTTGCCGCGGCTCAGGCTGGCTCCGATGAGGGCATGGGCACGGCGTTCCCCGTCACGCTCCAGAGCGATGCCGAACGCCACCAGCAAGCCGTAGGCATAATGCTCCGTATCAGGGTTGTCGGCCCGACGCAGACGTGCGGCAAAGCCCTTGTCCTCCCGGCACCTCGCCAGGACGGCGGCCACGAAACGCTGCGACCGTGTCAGTTCCTTGTTTTCCATAGATCACTATCCTTTCCTGAAACAGGCGTTATCCCGAAAAAGGGCGATGACGCGCCCAGAGCGCCAGCTGCCGGGCCGTTTCCTGCGGGCAGGCCCGGGAATAGCATTCCAGCACACAGCCACGCAGACGGCGTACGACCGCTTCCCGGGCATCGGGGCCATCCTGGGCGCACGCCTCTACCAGAGTGGGGAAAAAGCCTTCCGCCTGCTGCCAGAAATCCAGCGACGCACGCGCGGCCCAGCCCTCAGCGGACTCCGCCTTCTCTTCCCTGTAGTAGCCTGCCACAGCGGCATAGACCGTCTTACCCAGGTTCTCCACATCCTCCATGCCCTTTTGGAAGGACAGGAACCATGAGCTCTCCTCGCCATCCCCAAGACAGGCGACCGGCAAGGAGACTTCCGATTCCACTACATCGTCCGAGCCGCTCAGATACTGTTCACCGGCATTGCTGCGCACCCGGATACCCCCGGCCCAGATGGTGATTTCTTCCAGAGGGCCGGAAGCCAGACGGGGAAGGCACCAGGACAATTGCAGGCAGCGCATGGCGGCGGCCTGCTCATGCCGCAAAAAGCCCAGCAGGGAAGTCAGCTGACGCCAGGGGCGCTTCTGCGGGGCTGCCCAGATCATCCGGGGCTTTTTGGCGGAGCGGTCCCCCGTCACGCTGGGATCCACCATGCCGCCCTGGAGATAGTCCGGGTGCTGGATGCCCTCCACGCAATGGATGCCTTCTTCCTCCAGCAAACAGAAGCGGGCCAGGGGCACCAGACGGCCCATGAGGCTGCGCGTGAGCGCGGTGGCGACATCATCCACTTCGCCCTGCGGCATGACTTCCCACGGCGGGACGCCCACACCATCCTGATAGATGTCCTGCGCCACCTGTTCCTGCGTCAGCAGGTTGAGCCAGACCGTCTCCCGCAGGGAACGCCCCATCAGGAAGGAATGGAGCAATCCCAGGGCACAAAGCGCCGGACCCGCCTTGCCGCTGGCCCCCTTGGTGAGGCCGGGGGAAAGCGCCACGGACTTGTCCACCTTCTTGCCGCTGAAGCAGCAGGACATGTTCACCAGCAAGAGCAGGGCCTTTTGCGCATCGTCCAGGGGCTGTTCTTTCTGGGACTGGAACAGGACCGACGTATTGCCCGTGGCCACATCCGGCAACAGACTGCCATAAGGCAACAATTTTGCCCTCGCCACCGCAGGGAACTGGAGGAAGGGGGCGGGGCCGTACAGCCAGAAAGCTTCATGCCACTTTTCCAAATAGGCAAGGCAGGCCTCAGCCAGCCCCTCGGTACCGAGCTGTGCCCATTCTGCATCATCCCGGGGCGTCCGCGCCGCCTGGGCTACGGCCTGCAAGAGCTTGAGCAGGGCAATCTTTTCCAGCGGGTTCCCGCCCAAGCCCCTCACGTCCGATCTACTGAAGACCTCGCGCAGGCTGATACGCCCTGAAGCTACAGGAATCCAGGGTTCATCCGTCAGATTGAATCGTCGTTTCCCGTCCATAATACTCCTCATTTCACGACATAACCCAATCGGGCATCATAGCGGGCAGGATGTGCCAGCGGCACTCCATCCTCATGCAGGACACAACCATCCTCCGCCAACCATGCGGCCCGTATCCCCTTCTGCATCCAAGGGGCCAGCCATGAGGGGGCATCTCGTTCCGGTGCATGTGAAGCTCTCACTCGAATGGTATTGCCGGCCAGAGCCACGGCGACTTCCTGCCGTTTTTGCCAGCAAGCGAGGCGTTCCTCCCGATCCGAACCGCCCTGCGGCAGGATCAGGAACACTTCGCTTCCGTCCGCCAGCACCAGACGGCGACGGCCCGCATCCCAGTGCCGGTACAGCACCACAGAAACATCTTCCTGCTCCTGCCAGCGAGTACGTACCTCGCTGTCCTCACCGGTCACGACGGTATCCGCCTGGGTGAGCAGAGCCTGCCGCTGCAACTGCTCCCTGACCTGGCACAGCTCCCGCCAGGCGCTCACAACCGACGGATCTTTCTCCTCTCGATCAACATAGGTAGCTTCCAGCAGAGGACGAATCTCTCCAGGGAGCTGCAGGGATACTTTGTCATGCCATCGTTCCAAACTACGGAATAGAACATAGGGAGCATATACACGGCCCGAAGTGCCGAAGGCCCACCGGGGAGACGCTGTGGCCTCTTCCAGCGACGGATGCAGGAGGCAGACGGCATGCCGGGCCGATGCAGGACGCCGTACCTGCCCCCCATGCCGCCACAAGCGCCCCAGGCGCTGCAACAGCATATCCGTGGGACAAAAACGGGTGATGAGAAAGTCCGCATCCAAATCAAGCGACTGCTCCACCACCTGCGTACCGACCACGATACCGCCCTGCTGCCCGCGCCCCTCCGCCTGCGGATGGAAGAAGGCCGCCCAGCATTCCTCGTTCCGTGCCCTGTCTACCGGGGTGAAACGGGAATGCAGTAACCCTACGGACAGGCCGGGCATGGAGGAGGCCCGTGCAGCCAGCAGACGGAAATGCTCCTGCGCCCCAGCCACAGTGTTCTCTATCCAGAGGATCCGCTCCCCCTGCTCTGCCCGCTCCAGAGCCTCTTCCAGTGCCGCATCATCCGTGGCATGCGTCACGATCACATCCACATGAGCCCCCGCATCACAGGCGATTTCCCGAGCTTCGTCCCCGACAGGAGCGGCACTGATTAAGGGATAGGCGGTGGATGCGGTATCTCCGGCCATTAGGGCTGCACGCCGCCTGGCCGTGAGGGTGGCGCTCAGGATGATGACGGTACAGCCGATGGCTCGCAATTGCGCCACCAGGGCATCCAGTATGGTCCCGGTATAGGCATCGTAACTGTGCACCTCGTCCAGGATGACGGTCTTCCCTGCCAGCCCGAAGGTACGCAGGGCTCCGTGCCGAACATTCATGACGGAGAACAACGCCTGGTCGATGGTCCCGACCGCAAACGGTGCCAGTATGCCCCGTTTGCCCTGCTCAAACCACGAACGGTTCGGTGCGGCATCCTGTCCCATGCGCTGTTGCCGGAAACGTTCCAGCCAAGCCATGCCGTGCAGCAGCAGGGCCCCCTGCCTGTTCTCCAGGATGCGGGACAGGAAGGCGTCGACCCTTTCGTGGATACGGTTGGACGTCAGCTGTGTGGGTAAAGCGAAATAGATGCCGCTGCTTTTGCCCTGCTCCAATAGCCGGTAGGCCGCATAGAGGGCGGCTTCTGTCTTGCCAAGCCCCATAGGGGCTTCGAGGATGAAGACACCCGGACCGGTGATGGCTTCATACAGGGCACGCTGTGCCGGACGCGGAGAGAAAGAAAAGATATCTTCAAAGGACAGATCCGGCCGGATACCGGGCCAGCAGAAGCCGGCCTCGTCCACGGCGCGCTCGACCAGAGGGGCCCAGTCTTCCCCGGGGGCATCAAAGAGCGGCCCGGAAGCGATCCAGTCAGCCGTGACCGTCAGGCCACAGACCACGCGCTCCCACAGGCCATCGAAGCAGGGCCAGCCTGGCTGTTCGCCCAGGAGACGGCGGCACAGCTCGCGGCGCACCTCCATCCAGGCCGTCCCACCGGCAACGGCAGCGTCCTCCGCGATGGCCCGGACACGTCTGCCGTGATGGGCGCCCACGATGCGGGCCAGAGATATCGGGGCCCCCATCCCGGTGAGGCAGGCACTGCTTACAGCAGCATGGCCGCCCACACTCCTCTCCAGTGCCGTGTCCGCATGGGCCAGCTCCGGCATACGCTGCCGGACATCCGGCCCGTTGACCGCCTCGTACAGACGCAGCTGGAAGGGAGGGCAGATCTTGCCCACATCATGGAGCAGAGCAGGCAGGGCCGCCCCCTGGGGCAGCAGCCCCGGCAGGATGGCCTCCAAGCGAGCACACAACTCTACAGCGACAGCACCGGCAATACGGCAATGTGCTTCCACTGTACGACCTGCCAGTCGGCGTTCCGGGAAGCCCCATGTTTTTGCCAAGCATCTTTCCAATGGCAAGGACACTTTTGGACAACAGAAAGATAAAGTATTTTTGAGAGGGATCTTCATACGCTACAGGTAGCATACTTTCGTCTATAAAGATACTAAGATGTTACTGCACATCCTTTTCTCTAAAAAAGAAGATAGACTGGTTAATATTTTCACCATGTTACGTTGGCGAATATGCTACTATGACATCTCTGAAGACCTTTGGCTCAGGCTTGAACCTATATTACCAACATGGAGTCGTCTCTGTAAAACGGACTGCCTCAGATTCTCTGAGAACGGATGAATGCTCTTGGAGAAAGCATCCGTAAGCCCTTGTGAGAGGAACTTCATTGAAATCATGCATATGTCCATCCAGCTGCCTAGGAGAATGGCCGACACATTTTTTGATTTTGAACAGTGAGGTGAGCTTGTCCCATGAAGCAGGCAGATTTTCGTGATGTGCCTGATGAGCTATGGGAACGCATCAAGCCGCTACTGCCCTCTTCAAACAAAAAAGAAGAGGCGGCAGCAGACAGCTTTCACAGCGAAGTGTTCTTGTCGGAATCCGCTACAAAGGCGGCCGCCATCCGCATGACGGGGGCCTTATTCGGCCTGCTCACCTCAACCTTATAAATGTCAAGGAGCAAAGTATGACCCCTGTCGTGATCGTAGATATCGTTTTTGTCGCCTGACGATCCTTCCTGGGGCATGTCTCGGAACGACAATAAGCAACCCAAAGCAGAGGGAAGACGCAAGGCATACCTTGACGCCTTTCCCCTTCAAATGGATACGTTAAAAGCGCACAGAACGTCCGAGCTGTGCTGGACGAATCCAAAGAACGCAAAACCCCTGTATGGCGAGGATATCGAGATAGAGGATCCCAGTGGTACGGCAGCTTTTTCCGTGAGTGTTCAATCCAATCATTTCAACATATTGAGTGATACAATTGGCTCCAACCCTCTCCGCCACATCATAGTCCACAGAAATCAAAGAAAGTCCGCAAAGCCTTGAGCTGAGCGGACTTTTTCTGTTTTTAAGGTTCAAGCCCGGCGATAAGCAGGGCAACCTCAAAAAGAGGGGAAACCTTGGGCTGCTGTTTTTCCCTTTCCCATAAGGCGGACATGCTATCCCCCATGCAAGAAATCCCGCAGGGAGCAGCCTGCGGGATTTCTTGTATCCGGCATTTATCAAGAGGACCCAAGGACCTTTTCTGAATACCGCCCGAAGCATCCGGAGCGATACGGCATCCGGAATGGTATAGTCTACATATGATATCTCAGCGTTTTACGACAGCGTTGAGAAAATCGAGGAAGTCATCATTGAAGGCATTGGCGATATGCTCACGCAGGCGGCGACATGCAGCATCTATTTCATCATTTGCAACATATTCTGCAATTTTGCTATGCCCTTCAACAGAATTATAAATAAAGTCTTGGTTCAGGGAAAGATAAGATCTTAAGATATTTATCTTATCAAACATTATATTATAATACGATTCAAGATAAGCATTTTTTGAATAACGAAAAATGACATTATGGAATTCTTTATCGAGTTCCAGATATGAATCCAGCTCTCCCTCAGCGAGACGGCGTCTGCTGTCACAAATACTTTTTTCAAATGCCGAGCACAGATGGACAGGATTTGCAAGATAGGCACAGCGCAATGCCCCTTCTTCGATACAGATACGTGCCTGTACCAGAGAGCTGAGGTCATTACGCGAAAATTTGAACACAAATGTACCGCTGCGAGGATGGATCTCCAGTAATCCCTCGCTTTTCAAACGAAGAAAAGCCTCGCGTACCGGAGTTTTCGATACGCGAAACTCTTCTACAAAGTCGGTGTCAACGATCTTTTGACCAAGAAGCAGTTTTTTGGAAAAAATCTGCTTCTTGATCTTGCGGTAAACGATATCTGCGGCGGACGGCACATTTCCCATCTTCATCTCCTCACTGGGACATGAGGCCTGACCGGCAGAGGTTGAAGAACCTCTTTTACATCATTGCCTGCCGCCCTCCGCTTTCTCTAAGGAAAAAGCTGGTGAGGCATCCAAGTCCTGTTACGACGGCCATGAATATAACGGCATAGGCATGGTTGCCGGTACCTTCAGCAATGGACAAAAAATACCCATACAGAGGGGTGGAGAGCGCAATCCCTCCGAATCCGAATGTATTCAGCACGGCAATGGCAGTCCCGGTAGCGGGCCCAGGCGTCAATTCTTTACATAGAGTCATCATAACGGAAAAAGCCCCGGAAAAAAAGCCGGCTACACCAAGAAGGACGATCCCGCATGAAAGCCCCAAAGCATCCTGTCCAACGGCAAGGATCCCCCAGGTCAGGGTCACGATCACGAACGGCCAGACGATGTAAGGCTTGCGGCGTCCGCTCCTGTCCGAAAGATAGCCGATCACAAGACTGCCCACCATGAAGGCAACAAGCTGTACGGAAGCCAAGGTCGAAGCCTGCTGCAACGGCAATGCATAAGTGTCCCTCAGATAGGCGATGCTCCAGGATCCGGCAAAACCAAGAAGTTGGCTGCCCATGAAAAAATAAAAGATATCAAGGGCCAGCAGGCCGGGATCCCTGATTATCCTGGCCAACGACACAGAACTGCCGCCAGCAGGTGATGTCTTTTCCACAATGGGAGCAAAGCCAAGATCTTGCGGTGTATCGCGCACGAACAGGACGCAGGCGAGAGCCAGCAGCAGCGTGGCAGCGCCGATACTATAAAATGCCCCGGAGAGAGAAACCGCGCTCACCAGGGCCCCCAGAGGAGCCTGGGCACTGACGCTACCGATAGTGCCGACGAACAGGCACAACCCGGCAAGCGTACCGAATTCCCGCTCACGGAACCATTGCGACTGGCACTTCATGACACATACAAAACTCGAAGCTACCCCCAGGCCGACGATGAAGCGGCCGGCAAAAAGCATGGTCGCCCCCTCGGCACAGCCGAAAAGCAGTGTCCCCAGCCCCGTAAGTGTGATGCATGCCGTGGCTGTCCGCCGGACCCCCAGTTTGTCTGCCAACAGGCCTGAAGGGATCTGGGCCAGGCAGTAGGCATAAAAATACATGGATGCCAGGCTGCCGAACTCCACGACGCTGAGGCCGTACTGTGTCATCAAGTCATCCTTGACGACGGATACAGACATCCTGTGGAAAAAGCTGATCATGTAAGCTGCGGCCAGCAGGCCCCAGACGAGCCAGCGGTACTGCTGTGCGCTGTGGAAAAAATTTTTCATATCGATCACCGGTTGGCAAACAGCGGAACAAAGGAAGGGCGCCTGCCGACAGCTGCATCTTTGCGGCTGTCTTCAGGACAGGCAGCCGCACAGGGCGGCTGCCTGAAATGTTTTTCTGTCAATACTTGTTCATGGTCAGGATGACGGCGGAAACTGTTCCCACCAGGGCCACGGCGATCAGGAAGGTCAGCGCAGCGGCAAAACTTCCCAGGACGCTCATCAGATACCCCAAGAATACGGGGCTGATGGCTGCGCACAGCATGCTCAGACCATTCATGACACCGGTACCGATGGAAATCACATCCTTGGGGATGAGCTCCTGGAGCATGGTCAGAGCAAGGGGAGCCCCCGGAGTGATGGCGGCCATGCCAAGACAGATGCAGATGGCCGAGGCATAGTTGTTGGTCAGTGTCGACGCGAAATACAGGGACGCAGCTACGCCCACGGTCGCCAGGATGATGAAGGGCGCACGGCGACCAAGCTTGTCAGATGCCCAACCGGCGATCAGCTTGCAGACGATGGCCAGGATAAAGGGCATGGAGGCCAGGAAGCCCATCTCGGACCAGGAAAAACCACGTTCCGTCTTCAAGTAGGCAGGAAGCCACGTCAAAAGGCCCCAGTACACGACATTATGCACGCAGTAGTAGACGACGACGCACCAATAGAGCTTGATCTTGGAAAGGACCTTGAGGTTCGCCAGGATACGCTTGACCGCCGAACCTTCCGGCTCTGCTGGCGCAGCCTCCGTACCGGCGACCTGTCCCTGTTCGATATAGTCGATCTCCGCCTGATTGATGGTCTTGTGCTGGCGCGGCGTATCAGCAGTCATTCCCAGGAAGAACAAAGGGATCAGCCCGATGAAAGCGGCAAAAAAGAACGTCCAGTGCCAGCTGTGCGTCGCCACGATCCAGGCAAAGACGGGCATGCCGATAGCAGGGGCCACACTGGTACCGATGAACCAGATGGCACTGGCCTTTGCTTTTTCCTGAACCGGGAACCAGGCCCGGCAGTAAGTGTTCATCATGGGAAAATGCAGACCTTCCCCAAGTCCCAGCAAGAAGCGGGACAGCAGCATCACGCCCAGTATGGTAGCAAAGCCGCCCACCAGCATGGCCACGAACCAGATGATGATGGCCATGATCATGGATTTTTTGGGGCCCAGGATATCGCCTAGGCCGCTCAGACATACATTGCCGATACCGTAAGCCACCAGGAAGCACGACATCAGCAAGCCTGTTTTGGCCGGATTGTTCGTCAGACCCAGGTCATTAAGAAAGGCCGGGTCTGCCATGAGCACGGTGATATTGACTCGGTCGATATACGCCACCGTAATGGTCAGCAGCAAAATAGCCAGCAGGGTAAAACGCTTGTGGGTCGGCTTTTCCGACACCGCGGCTACAGATCCTTGCACCATCATGATTTCCTCCGTATGGCCGTCTGCCGCAACACGTGCGGCAGACGGGAAAAGGTCGGTCTACTTCACGGTAGCGACCAGATACTGCTTGACTACCTCATCATTGAGCTCCTGTCCCAGACCCGGCAGCTCCGGCGCCTGATACTGGCCTCTGACGGGTTGGTAATCCTGCGTGCACAGCTCCCGGATGCACTGCTTGAGGGCATAAGAGTGATGTTCATGGATCAGGAAGTTGGGGATAGCCGTTTCCATATGCAGCGCCGCAGCCTTGGAGACAGGACCGCCGCAGACGTGGATCTGCACCGTCGCGTCATAGATGTTGGCAAGGTCGCAGATTTTTTTGGTCTCCGTGATACCGCCGGCAAGGCAGATATCCGGCTGCACCACGGCCAGTGCGCGCTTTTCCAGGAACGGACGGTAGCCCCAGCGCGTGTAGACGCGTTCGCCTGTGGCCACAGGGATGTTGATGGTACGGGCGATCAGCTCCATGTTTTCCACATGCATGGAGTGCATGGGCTCCTCATAGTAGAAGATGCGCAGCGGACGCAGCTTTTCAGCAAGCTGGATGGCGGCGTTGCAGCTGAGGAAGGAATGCAGTTCGATGATGATGTCGAGGTCGGGGCTGGTTTCACGGATGGCCGTCACGCGATCCACGGCCATGTTCAGATCGAACTGCGGCAGGATGCCGTAGCCGGTGTGCTTGGGATTCCGCTTGGCATGTTCATCCACCATAAGGGGGTCGACCTTGACGGCAGTATAACCGTCGGCCATGGCCTTGCGGGCAGCGCGTGCGTAGTCTTCAGGATCCTTCATGTAGGCATGCTTCAGATCCCAGTCGAACTGGATCTGGCTGGCATAGCAGCGCAATGTCGGATTGGTCTTGCCGCCAAGCAGCATGTACAGGGGCAGGTTGGCGGCCTTGCCACGGATATCCCAGCAGGCGATATCAATGGCACTGATGCCGCCATAGATCACAGGGCCCCCGCCACATCCCCAGAACGTATCACGGAACAACTTTTCCCAGATCTGTTCCACATTCAGCGGGTTCATGCCGATGATGCAGCGGGCCAGGTCACGCACGATGCCCGCACCAGCCTGGGCAGCATAGCCATAGGCAAGACCGACTTCGCCGATACCGCTGATCCCTTCATCCGTATTGATACGGATCAGGATGGGTTCGAACATGACCATGTCAGGATAATGCTTGTTGATCTGGCAATCGAACACTTCAACACTTGTGATTTTCATGGCTGCTCCTTACGCAGATGTCTTCTGCGGTAAAAGTTCCGCGTATTTTTTCCTTTAGCGTCCCCCGTGGAGCAGTTCAACAAAAAAGTAAAATATTACAGTATATTATCTATTATATCAGGCAAAAATCCTTTGACAACAGGCACTAAGCAGCCTGGCCCCGGCATTTATTATATTTGAAAAAATTTTGTGCCCGGCAAACCAATCACCCCTTCTTCCCAGGGACAGAAAGCGACGAAGTCTTTCTGCAACCATGCTCTGATCACAGATGCCGCCATAAATATGCCATATTAGCAAATAAAATAATTATCATACCTGTTAATACTTTTATCAAATAATTTATAACAATAAAAACGATGATTAAAGCTTGCCAGACAGATAGTACTCATATATGTTCGCCTTTGGCATATGAATAAAAGGAGGGATTTTTATGGCTCTGGAAGACAAAGATATTTTTAATGCTATCTTCAACAAATATAGCGACCAGCCCATCGAATTCATCATGGAGCAGTACGAAAAGGCAAAGATCCTTAATATGGCCATCGAGCGCCGGATCAACGCGCAGGCCGAACAGCCTGTGAAGGTCGAAGAGGCCGCGCCTGCCGCTCTGCCCCCCGTGGACGAGCCCCTTCCCGTCGAAGAGGAAAAGAAGCCCGCCCCGGCCCCCAAAAAGATCTTCACCAAGGCCGATCTGGTCTTCAATCCCGCGGAAGCCATCACCGACAATACCATCACCTGCTGCCTGTGCGGCAAGGCGGCCTGCTCCCTGACGTCCCGCCATCTGGCCAATCACGGCATCAATGTGGAAGAGTACAAATACCTCTGCGGCTATCCTTCCGAGCAGAAGCTGATGTCCCGGAATTTCGAAGCCAAGATGCGCCGCAATGTCCAGAGGGCCCAGCAGGCGCGCAAGGAAAAGCGCCGGGCCGAAAACGCCTAACGCCATCATGGCATGGCCTGCTCTGCTCCCAGGAGCGGGCATGATCCGTCCCGTAGTGAAAAGAAACAAAGAAGGGGATGCCCACGGGCACCCCCTTCTTTGTTTCTTCCGACATGCCGGCAGTCGCGGCAACGCCCCTCCGAATCCCGCCACAGGGCAGAGCATCAGGGACGATACGCACGCAGGGCAAACATGGGCACCGGATTGTAGGTGGCGTCCCGCCGGACGAAGATCCGCCCGCTGAGCCCGGTATCACAGCTGCAACGGACAAAGCCCGCCCGTGCCAGGGCCTCCATGTCCCACTGCGGCCGTTCCCGGCGGCTCAGGGGCAGGGAACGACGGATGTCCTCCCCTTCCTGCAGGAGGGCACTATCCACGTCGGCATGGGCATGTTGCCCCTTTTCATCGGCAAGCCGGGTAAAGTCCACAGCCCCGTAGTCGGCATCAAAATTGAGCAGCACGCCTCCGGGCCGCAGCACCCGCAGCCACTCCGCATAAGCCGCCTCGGGGTCCGTCAGCGTCCAGGTCAGGTTGCGGGCCAGGACGCCGTCAAAGGACGCATCCCCAAAGTCCAGCTCGGTGGCACTCATGCAGCGCCAGTCCACCGTGCAGCCTGCCTCATCGGCCAGTGCGGCGGCCTGGGCGAGCATCCCCTCGCTCAGATCGACACCCGTGACCTCGCAGCCCGCCTGTGCCAGCAAGATGGCAAAAAATCCCGCGCCCGTGCCCAGATCCAGTATGCGCAGGGCGGTCCCGTCTTCCCTGCGCGGCAGCCAGGGCAGGATCTCCGCCCGCCACAGGGAGGACTTGTCACTCTGCAATTCCTCACGGCGTACCTGCCCGAAAGCATCGGAACGCCGGGTCCAGTAACGCCGGATGCGCCCGTCGAGCCCGGGCCGGGCCTTAACAGCATCCCCGGGGATGCCGGCAGTCTGCTCCATCATGTGCTCCTTTACGGTGCCGTGCGGGTATCGGCAGCCCTTGCCTCTGGGCCGTCTTTTTCCCTGCGGCACGATCACGAAATCTTGCCCGTCTCATGGACGGGATGCGGCCGGTCGTTCCCTGCCGGTGCCGTGCCGCAAATCTGCAGCCTCCCTGCCGACATGCCCGCAGGATGCTTTACGGCGGAGAGCCATGCGCTCCTGTCGTTCAGACCTTCGTCGCCCCGGGGGCTCTTCCTGTCCCGGCAGCTTCGTCACAGCTCCCGTCCCATGCGGAGCGGAACGGGACGACTGTTTCCAGCATCCGCCGCAAGCGCGGGCTGCGGGCGCTCCCCAGCTGCGACACCGGCAGATGCTCCGCACAGCGGCCCTGATCCAGGACCAGCAAACTGTCACAGACCAGCGTCGCGGCCTGGAGATCATGGGTGATGAAAAGGCAGGTCATGTCGCTGCGAATGTCCCGCAGCAATTCCAGTATCTGCACCTGTACCGGGACATCCAGCGAGCTCACGGCCTCGTCCAGCACCAGAAAGGACGGTCGCGCGGCCAGCGCCCGCGCGATGCAGGCCCGCTGCACCTGGCCGCCGCTGAGTTCATGCGGCAGACGGCCGGACAATGAAGGCGAAAGCCCCACGCGCTCCAGCAGCCTGTCCACTTCCCGACGCCGCTCCCGGCGGGAAAGGCGGCAGCCCGGCCCCAGACCCTCGTCCACGGCCTCCGCCAGCGTAAAGCCCGGATCGACCGAGGTCACATAGTCCTGAAAGACCACGGAGAGCCTCCCGCCCCGGGCCCGCCATTGCCGCAAGGGCTGACCTTCCAGCAGCACGATACCACGGTCGGGCCGCTCCAGCCCCAGCAGCAGACGGGCCAGCGTACTCTTGCCGCTGCCGCTCTCGCCCACCAGGCCCGCCATCTCGCCCCGCTCCAGACAGAAATCCAGCCCCCGCAGCACGGGCCGGGAGCCCCCTCCGTGGGGGACGGCATAGGTCTTCCAGATATCCCGGACGGCAAGGAAGATGTCGCTGCCGCTCATCACCTGTCTCCCAGAGCCTGCCGGAAGCCCCGCCACAGGGCCAGCCGGGTACGGACCAGATGCCGGGTGCAGGCATGGCCCGGCGTATCGAAAAGCTGTGCCGCCTGCCCATACTCGACGCAGCGCCCCGCCTGCATGACCAGCACCTCGTCTGCCAGCTGCTGTACGGCGCCAAGATCGTGCGAGACGAAGATCAGTGAGGCATCACGGGCCACGTCGGCCAGACAGCGCAGCACCTGCTGCTGATGGCAGGCATCCAGAGCGGTGGTAGGCTCATCGGCCACCACCAGCGCGGGCCGCAGGGCCAGCGTCAGGGCAGTCATGCAGCGTTGCAGCATGCCGCCGGACAACTGGTGCGGGTAGCTGCTCAGGACGGTCTCCGGCAGATCCACCCGCTGCAGGGCCTCGCAAACAGCCTCCCGGGCCCGGGCAGCGGACATCCGCCCCCTGTCCCGCAAGGTCCCCTCCAGCTGTTTTCCCAAAGGTCTGAGAGGATCGAAGGCCGTCATGGCCTGCTGCAGGATGACGGCCATACCCGTGCCGCGCAGCTCCCGCCAGCCCGCGGGATCGAGACGGCCCAGGTCGCGACCGTCGAAATGCAGCTGCCCGCTCCGGACCAGACCGGACGGCAGCAGACCCAGCAGGGCCCGGCAGAGCAGGCTCTTGCCGCTGCCGCTCTCGCCCACGATACCCAGACAGTGCCCGCGTTGCAGCGAAAAGCTCACGTCCTGCACCAGCGGCCTGCCGGACAGGCCCTCCGTGACGGAGACATGCCGCAGTTCCAGCAGCGGCACGGGATGTCCATGATTCACAGCACAGGCTCCTTGTGCATGGCGTGCCTGGGGTCCAGGGCATCACGCAGGCTGTCGCCCAGATAGTTGCAGGCCGCCACCACCAGCAGGATGGCCAGCCCGGGCGGCAGCATCTGCCACGGGTACAAGACCATCACCTCGCGCGCCTCGCCCAGCATCATGCCCCATTCCGGTGTGGGCGGCTGCACGCCGAGCCCCAGAAAGGACAGGGCCGAGACCATCAGGATCACCGCGCCGGTGTCCAGCGTGGCCAGGACGCTGATCTCCCCGGCAGCACAGGGCAGCAGGTGACGCCTGATGATGTGGCCCGTGCCGTAGCCCGCCACACGCGCGAAACGCACGAAGTCCCTGTCCGCATAACGAAGGGTGATGGTCCGCATCATGCGCGCGTACCAGGGCCACTTGGCCACCACGCAGGCCAGCACTACGTTCTCCAGCCCCGGCCCCAGCATGCCCACGATGGCCAGCACCATGACCTCGCCGGGGAAGGAGAGCATCACGTCGCACAGCCGCATGAGGCAGGACTCCACCCGCCCGCGCACAAGGCCCGCCAGCATGCCCAGCAGGGCCCCCAGCGAGACCGTGGCCCCCATGGCCAGCAGCGAGACGCCCAGCGTGGCCCGGGCCCCGTAGAGCAGGCGGGAAAAGATGTCACGCCCCAGCCTGTCCGTGCCCAGCCAGTGTTCGGGCCCGCAGGGGACCAACTTGCGGCTGCCGTCCACGGCCAGCGGATCCCAGGGCGTCAGCCACGGGGCCAGCAGGGCCGCCAGCAGCACGATGCCCAGGAACAGCAGGCAGGCCAGGCCAGCCCTGTCATGCAGCAATGCCCGTACACACCTCATCGCAGCCCCCGTTCGCGCAGACGCGGGTCCAACAGGCCCGCACAAATGTCCATGCACAGGTTGCCGGCCACGAACAGCACGGCCATCAGCAGGACATAAGCCTGGATGACGGGAAGATCCCGGTTGAAGATGGCCGTGACGCACAGGCGCCCCAGACCGGGCCAGGCAAAAATGCACTCCACCACAAAGCTGCCTGCCACCAGCTTGGGCAGGCTCATGCCCAAGGCCGTGAGGCTGGCCTGCAGGGAATTACGGAGCACCATGCGCAGGATGGCCCCCCGGCTGCGGCCGCAGGCCCGGGCGTAGAGGACGAAGTCTTCCTGCGCGGTCTGCACCATGCTGTTGCGCAACAGCCGGGCATAGGCGGCCAGATAGGGCAGGGCCAGCGTCACGGCCGGGAGCACCAGCGAGGACGGCCCCTCAAGGCCGCCGGTGGGCAGCCAGTCCAGATGGACGGAGAACAGCCAGATCAGCAGCAGCCCCGCCCAGAAGGCCGGTACGGAGGTGCCCAGGAAAAGCAGGGCCCGCAACAGACGGTCCACCCCCCTGCCCTCATGACGGACACAGACCAGGGCCACGGCCAGGCTGCACGCCAGCATGATGACCGCGGCCGTCCCCGCCAGCATCAGCGTGGGCGGCAGGGCCCGGGCCAGCTCCCCGGCCACGGGCCGACCATTCACATAACTCGTGCCCAGGTCGCCCCGAACCACATCCGCGAGCCAGCGCAGGTAGCGTTCCGGAAAGGGCCTGTCCAGCCCCAGCTGCGTGCGCACCTCGGCCAGCAGTTCCGGCGTGGGGGTCTGGTCGTTGACCCGTATGGCCACTTCCGCCGGGTCCCCGGGGCTGAGCTGGATGAGGACGAACGACAGGAACGATATCCCCAGCAAGAGCGGCACGAGCCCCAGCAGGCGGCGCAACAGGCAATGCTTCATGTCCATCCTTCATCTTTGTCCCGGTGCCTCCAGGCCATGCCTGACGGACACCGGGAACGCGGTGCATCAAAAATACATCTTCTCGAAGGGGATCTCGTACTGCGACACGCCGAACGAAACGCCCTTGAGCTCCCGCACGTGGACGGCCTTGGTGCGGGAATAGGTCAGCGGGATGTAGACGCCCTCATCATGTACATACCCGAGGATCTCCGCATACAGGGCCTTGCGGCGCTCCTCGTCCGTCTCGGTCATCAAACGGGTGATGGCCGCGTCCAGCCATTCCTTGCGCTCCAGACCCAGCTGGGCCTGATAGTCCCCGTGCGCCGGGATGCGCCACGAGGAAATATAGGACTGCGGGTCGTAAGGCGTGCCCCAGGACAGGGAATACTGCAATTCAAAGTCGCCGCTCTTCTGGCGATCCAGAAAGGCCTGCTTCTCCTCGCCCACGATCTTCATCTCCACCCCGATCTTTTTCAGGTCCGCCTGCATGTACTCGCCGATGCTGCGCTCCTGCGCATTCTGCGAATTGTAGTACAGGCGCACGCTGGCCCTCCGTCCGTCCTTGTAGCGCCAGCCGTCGGCCGCCATGAGCCAGCCCGCCCCGTCCAGCAGACGCGCCGCCTTTTCCGGGTCATGGCCGCGCGCCTCCAGCGGCAGGTCGCAATAGGCCACCGTGGAGGCCAGCAGGCTGGGGGCCACGGTCTCGGAACCGTTGAGGATGGTGGCGGCGATGCCTTCCCTGTCCACCGCATACTGCAGGGCCAGGCGAACGTCCCGCTCCCGGGTGAACGGCTGGTGGGCATTGAGCAGTATGGCCCGCGAGGCGATGGGCTGGCTGATGGCCGCCGCATAGCGCCCCTCACGACGGATGGCGTCGAAATTGTCCAGATTGAGCATGTCGCCATCGGCCCCGAACACCATATCCACGTCCCCCTTGTGCAGGGCCAGCAGGATGGCCTGGTGGTCGGGCATCACCTTCCAGCGCACGGCCTGCAAACGGGGCTTCTCTCCCCAGTAAGAGGGATTGGCCGTGAACAGGGCGTACTGGTTCTCCTTGTGTTCCTTCAGGACCCACGGGCCCGTGCCCACGAGGCCGCGCACGCCGTTGCGCGTCTGGCCGTCGATGAAGCAGGACGGCGAGATGAAACGGAAAGGCCGCAACAGCCCCAGCTCGATGAGAGTGGGATAATAGGGGTGCTTGAGTACCAGACGCCAGGTGTGGCTGTCCACGACTTCGTGGCGTTCGATCTCGTTGATCATGTCCAGCCAGGCGTGGCGCAGGCGATTGGCGATGATGGCATCCATGTTCAGGCGGACGGCCTCGGCATCGAAGGGCGTCCCGTCGCTGAAGGTCACACCACGGCGCAGATGGAAGGTATAGACGCGGCCGTCGGGCGAGATCTCCCAGCTTTCGGCCAGCCAGGGCCGGACACCTTCCGCCGTGTTGATGACCAGGGGCTCGAAGACCATGCCCTGGGCTGCCATCTCGCCGCCGTACAGGTGCGGATTGATGTCCCGGATGTCCTTGGTGCTGGCATAGACCAGCTCCTCGCGCGGCGCACCGGCCTGTCCCTTCTCCTCTTCCCGGCAGCCGGCCAGCAGGCTCAGGCCGCAGAGCAGCAGCCAGCATACCAGCAGTTTGCCCATCCTCATTTTTTCCACAGGAACCTCCCTACAATAGTGGCATGTTTTTAAAAAGCGTGCTACCAGAAAATCGTAGCACGCTTTTTAAAAACATGCCACATATTTCAGAGGAGGACAGATGAAGAAAAACAAGCCGTATGGCGCAGCCGCCGCCTTGCTGGCCGGGGCCCTGCTGGGGGGGCTCATGACCGCGCCCGGAGCCCACGCCGTGGACTTTCGTGTCAGAGGCGTCTGGATCGCCATGCTCGAATACGGGGATGGCGGCAGCTTTGTCCGCAAGGACCGGGAAGGGAAAAACGTGCAGGGCTGGGGTCGCTGGGGCGAGGACCGTTTCGAGGCCAAGAACCGCGTACGCCTGCAGCTGGATGCCGCGGTGTCCGATGCCCTTTCCGGCAGCGTCTATTTCGAGATAGGCGGGGCCACCTGGGGCCGTGCCCGCAGCGGCGGGGCCCTGGGAGCTGACGGCCAGATCGTCAAGATCAAGCACAGCTATCTGGACTGGAACCTCCCCGGCACGGGACTCAAGGCACGCATGGGCCTGCAGCGCATCTTCCTGCCCGATTTCGTCACCGATGCCTCACAGGTCTTCGATGCCGACGTGGCCGGGATCAGCGTCGCCGCTCCGCTCACGGAACATCTGTCCCTGACGGCCTTCTGGGCGCGGGCCTTCAATGACAACTGGGCCGCCCCCGATGGCGGCCAAAGCGGCTGGCTGGACAATGCGGACTTCTTCGGCCTTTTGCTGCCGGTGACGTATGAAGATATACGCCTCACCCCCTGGGCGCTGCTGGGAACGATCGGCAAGAACGCGTTCCGCCACGGCAACGGACGGTTCTACAGCCGCAACAGCGAAGGGAGCTACGGCATCGGCCTGTCCCCGTCCGCCTATCGCTTCGATGGCCGCGAGAGCAGCCTGGCCCACGCCACGGCCTTCTGGGCGGGCCTCACCGGCGAGATCACGGCGGCCCGGCCGTTGCGTCTGGCCTGGAGCGCGGCCTGGGGCAGCGTCGCCACAGGGGATGCCGCCCTCGACCGTCACGGCTGGTATGCCTCGGCCCTGGCCGAATACGCGCTGGACTGGGGCACTCCCGGCATCTACGGCTGGTACAGCAGCGGCGATGACGGGGACCCCGCCAACGGTTCCGAGCGCATGCCCACCATCGAGGCCAACAACGAGGGCACCAACAGCGTGGCCGGCTTCGGCACCCTGGGCACCTGGACCCTGGGCCGGGACACCCTGCTGGGCTCCACACTGGTGGGCACCTGGGGCCTGGGCCTGCGCGTGTGCGATATCAGCTTTTTCGAAGACCTGAGCCACACGATCCATCTCAACTATTATCAGGGCACCAACAGCGCCGGCATGGCCCGCCACATCAAGGGGGCCGGCGGCCCGGACATCGTCCGCCCCAACGGGACGGACTTCAATACCGCCAATTACTACGGACTGTACCTGACCGACAGGGACCGGGCCATGGAAGTGGGCATCATGAGCACCTATACCCTCCACGAGAACCTGAAGCTGCTGGTGGAGGCCAATTACATCGCCCTGTGGCTGGACAACAGCCGGGATGTCTGGGGCGGCTACCACGCCGGAGGACGCCGCTACGCCGCCAACAGCACCGAGGATGCCTGGAACATGAACGTGAGCTTCATCTACAAATTCTAGCCTGCGGGCCTCAAGGCCTGTTTCCCGCAGCCGCCGTTACTCCGGGCTTCCCGGATGCGGCGGCTGTTCTGTTCGAAAAAACAGATCTCCGCCACAGGCCACACGACCTTGCCTGAGCCAGCCCAATTCCCCGTGGACGCTCGCGCAAAGCATGTCCCGAACAAGAAAGCCCTCGCGGTCTCCCGCAAGGGCCTGCAACGAAAAAGGCACCTGCATCACTGCAGGTGCCTTGATTCCTTGTTGGCGTCCCCAAGGGGATTTGAACCCCTGTCGACGGCGTGAAAGGCCGTTGTCCTGGGCCGGCTAGACGATGGGGACGCATCGAACTCGTTCTATGTATGGGAAATGCTGCCGGAGGTCAAGCAAAAATTTTGGAATCTGCAAAATTTTTTTGAAAGGGTCGGAAAACATCCGTCGCAGCCTGTCCGATCCCCCGGCCTGCCCTTCTCCGCTGTCCGCCACTTACCAGATGGAGCGCACCAGGCAGACCACGCCGCAGATGGCGATGATGGCCAGCAGGACACGGCGGAACAAAAGCACGTTGATGCGCTTGACCACAGGGAAGGCCGCCAGGCTGCCCAGCATCACGCCGGGCGTCCCGTACATGGCCATGCCCAGCACCTCGGGCGTGAAAAAGCCGTGCCACCACTGCAGCACCAGAGTGATGATGCCGCGCAGCATGAAGAAGACGCTCACCGTGCCCAGAAAGACACGCGGCTCCCAGCCCACGGCCAGGCCAAAGGCGGCCATGGGCGGCCCGTCCAGGGCGATGCCCGTGCCCAGCAGACCGGCGCCGAAGCCGCAGGCCACGCCCACCGGCTGCAAGCGGGCCCCGCCGCCGCGCCCCCCATGCACATAGAGCTGCCAGTACACGAAGAACAGCAGCAGGATGCCCACAATGCCCTGCAGGACGGCGCCGGAACAGATCTGCAGCAGATAGACACCCGCAAAGGAGCCGGGCACCGCGCCCAGCAGCAGCCAGGGCATGGCATCGAAGCGGCAGAAGCGCACATGCATGGCGATCATGCAGGCATCCTTGAAAAAGCAGACCAGGCAGCTCAGAGGGATGAGCGCGTGCATGGGGATGGCCAGCGCCAGGAAGGGAAAGGCGAACATGGTGCCGCCGATGCCGCTGACACCGGAGACGAAACCACCGGCGAACCAGCAGACAAAAACAAAGATATCAAGTACATCGGGCATGGCATCCTCCTTTCTCGCCCCGGCATGGGGCCGTGCCCCCGCCGCCGTCATGGCTCTTACAGGGCTTTGCCTCCGCGGCAAGACAAGAATGCCTTTCTCCTGCCATCCCGGAGGGATGATGTCCATTCCGCCCTCCCCGCCCTGCTCCATGGCAAAGCCCCAATAGCCGACGGGATGCCACGCCCGCCGCCTCGCAGGCCTCTCGATGCGGACGAAGGAGACGGGCTGCCCCCTGCCGGAAAGAAGGGACAGCCGTTGTCCCCAAAGGGGGGCGCGTGCTGCGGTGCCCGGCGAGTTCCCGCAGTCCGCCTGTGGCCACGGCTGCGGAGACCCGCCCCATGGCATTTGCCCTCTCCCTGCCCGCCGCATGTGCCAAAAGGAACAACATCCGCGTCCCGGAGCGTGCCGCATCGACCTTTTGCCCGGACTGTGCTATGTCGGAAGGACCGTCGCCCAACCGGCGCCCGCCTTCCCGGCCCGCGCACAGCAGGAGAAGTCCATGCCGTCCGATGACTGTCTGAAAAAGCTCTACATAGAACCCACAGCGCGCTGCAACCTGCGCTGCAAGATGTGTTTCCGCAACAGCTGGAAGAACGAGATCATCGGCGACATGCGGCCGGAGACCTTCCGCAAGGCCATGACGACCATGCCCGACAGCGTGGAGACCGTCTTTTTCGGCGGCATGGGCGAGCCCCTGGCCCACCCGGACATCGTGGAGATGGTGAGCACGGCCTCCTCGCTGGGCAAGCGCGTGGAGCTGCTGAGCAACGGGACCCTGCTGGATGCCCGGCGCACGGCCGAGCTGCTGGATGCCGGTCTGGACATGCTCTGGCTGTCCATCGACGCCCTGGACGACGGCCGCTATGCGCAGATCCGCCGCAACAGCCAGCTGGCGCTGGTCAAGGAACATATCGTGGAGTTCAACCGCCAGCGCGCCCGTCTGGACAGGACCGTGCGTCTGGGCGTGGCCTTCGTGGTCATGAAGAGCAATGCCCACGAGCTGGCCCTGCTGCCCTATTTCTCCACCTACTACAAGGTGAACGAGGTCAACATCTCCAACGTCATCCCCACGGACGAGCATACGGCCTCGGAAGTGCTCTACAACAACGTGGTGGACTGGGGCCTGGGCGATCCCGCGCCCATGGAAAGTTCGCCGCGCATCCACCTGCCGCTCATGGACTGGCAGGACCCGGCGGCCCAGGAAGGCCTGCGCAGCCTGCTCTCCACCTCCATGTGCAGCGTCTACCTTTCCGGCCAGCGCGTCAGCCGGGCGGCCCGGCACTGCCGCTTCATCGACGAGGGCATGGCCTTCGTCAAGTTCGACGGCCATGTCAGCCCCTGCATGTCCCTGCTGCGCAATGCCACCCTTTACTGGCGCCAGAAGCAGCGCGAGACCCGCAGCCACTTTTTCGGCGATCTGGCGGAACAGGGCCTGGACGAGATCTGGAACGCCCCGGACTATGCCGACTTTCGCCGCCGGGTGCGCAATTTCGAGTTCTCGCCCTGCTACCGCTGCAGCCTGTGCGAGAACTGGGAACAGGGCCTTACCGACTGTTACGGCAACGATGCCCCCACCTGTGGCGGCTGCCTCTGGTCCGAGGGCGTCATCAGCTGCCCGTAGGCCGGCATCCTGTGACGGGAGCGGGAAGGGGGCTTCCCGCTCCCCCAGCCCCGGCCCGCGGCTTGCCCTGCTCCGCGCCCGCCTGTAGCATGGGGCCATGCAGAAACCCGATCCTTCTTCCATCCCCCTCTCGCCCGGTGTCTACCTGTACCGGGACGGCAAAGGCCAGGTCATCTATGTGGGCAAGGCGCGCATCCTGCGCCGCCGCGTGCTCTCCTATTTCCGCCCCGAAGGCCTGCCCGCCAAGACCAAAGCCATGCTGGCCCACGCGCAGAGCATCGAATTCCTGACCACCACCACGGAAAAGGAAGCCCTGCTGCTGGAAGCCAGCCTCATCAAGAAATACCGGCCGCATTACAATATCGTGCTGCGCGACGACAAGCAGTACGTGCTCTTCCGCGTGAACATCAAGCACCCCTTCCCCCGGCTGGAGGTGGTGCGCAAGGCCCGGCGCGACGGGGCCCGCTATTTCGGGCCCTTCACGTCCTCGCTGGCCGCCCGCGAGACCTGGAAGCTGCTGCACCGGGCCTTCCCCCTGCGCCGCTGCTCCGACAGGGCCATGAAGAACCGTGTGCGCCCCTGCCTTTACCATCATATGGGCCAGTGCCCGGCCCCCTGCATGGGGCTGGTCACGGCCGAGGACTATTTCGAAGGCGTGCGCCGCGTCTGTGACCTTTTGCAGGGCAAGGCCGACCCCCTGCTCAAGGAATTGCACAGCCGCATGGAAGCCGCTGCGGAAGCTCTGGAATTCGAACAGGCCGCCGTGCTGCGCGACCAGATCCGCGCCGTGGAAAAGACCGTGGAACGACAGGCCACGGTCCTGCCCGGCGGCGGCGACATGGACGTGCTGGGACTGTTCCAGGCGGAGCGGGGCCTGGCCCTGGGGCTGGTCTTCGTACGCGGCGGCGCCATGACCGACGGCCGGGCCTTCTACTGGCCGGGCCTGACCTTCGACGACGCGCCGGAGCTGCTCTTTGCCTTCGTGGGCCAGTATTACGAACAGCTCACCCCGCCGCCGCGCATCCTGCTGCCCTGGCTGCCCGCAGCCGTGCAGGAGGCTGACGGGGAAGACGGCGGCACGGACGGGGCCCCCGACGAGCGCAGCCTGCTGGAACAGGCCCTTTCCGAACGGCGCGGCGGCCCGGTGCGGCTGGTGGCGCCACAGAACCCGGCCGACAACCGTCTGGTGGACGTGGCCCAGTCCAATGCCCGCGAAGAGGCCCGGCGGCGAGAAAAGCTGGAGGAAACGCCCCTGCCGGAACGGCTGGCGCGGGCCCTGCACCTGCCGGGCGCGCCCCGGCGCATCGAATGCGTGGACGTGTCCCATACCGGCGGCCGCCAGACCCGCGTGGGCATGGTAGTCTATGAGGACGGCCGCCCCAGCCCCGACCAGTACCGGGCCTATGCCATGCCCGACGGCGGCGACGATTACGGCACGCTCTATGCCTGGGTGGCCCGGCGTCTGGAAAGCGGCCCGCCCTGGCCCGACCTGATGCTCATCGACGGGGGCCGCGGCCAGCTGGCCGTGGTGGAACGCGCCCTGGCCGATGCGGGCAAGGCCGATTTCTTCCCGCTGGCGGCCATCGCCAAGGCCCGGGACGAGGCTGGCCATGCCGACCGGCGCGCGGGCAATGTGGCCGACCGCATCTTCCTGCCCGGCCGCAGCAATCCCCTGCCCCTGCGCGAAGGCTGCGCGGAGCTGCTCTTTTTGCAGAACGTGCGTGACGCCACGCACCGTTTCGCCATCGGCCGTCACCGCAAGGCGCGCGGTCAGGCCGCCCTTTCCGGCGAGCTCATGCGCCTGCCCGGCATCGGCCCGGCCACGGCACGCCTGCTCTGGGAGACCTTCGGCAGTCTGGAGGCCATGCGGGCCGCCAGCGTGGACGATCTGCGCCGCCTGCCCGGCATCGGGGCTTCCAGGGCCGCCCTGCTGCACGAAAAGCTGAAAGGGCTGGAGGGCTGAGGAAACGGGAGCACGTCTCCCCTGCCCTTCCCCCGTCTTCCCGCTCTGCCGCGGCTTGCAGGATGGCGGGAAGGAAAAGGGGCTCTTCACGCCTCCTCCCGCTCCCCTCGGGGAACAGGGGGACAGGCCGCCCCGCGCGAGAGCGCCATGGCGGCAAAGAACGATAGAAAGCCCGCCGGAGAAGACTCCGGCGGGCTTTTTTGTACATCCGGCAGGCCTTTCCCCTGTCCCCATGCAAGGATGGGGATACCGGACGAACGGGGGCGCTCTCCTACCACAAGGAGGGGTTTACCCGGTCCGTCCTTCGGGGAACCGGCGTGCGCTATGCGGCCTCCGTCTGCTTTGAGGACAACAGGGCCAGCAGCAGCCCCAGGATCGCTCCCAGGACAGCCGCGAACAGGACACGGAAGGACGGGGGCAACAGGAACGTCACGGTATGGACCGGGATCCAGAACCAGAGCAGGGAGCGGCACAGCACGTTTTTCCAGAAGCCGTTCCAGTCCACGGACTGCAGGAGCCTGCCGGTCTGCGGGGCATTCCAGAGGCAGGCCAGACGCCCCTGATACTGGGCGATGTGCAGGTCAGCCACCTTGTGCGCGATCATCATGATGGGAGCGAACATGGTGTTCATCGTCAGGCTGACGGAAAACGCCGTCAGGATCTTCGTCGTGCCCAGCGGGCCGGAAAGGGCCTGTTCCGCCGCTTCCATGCCGAGCAGGTGCAGGATGACCGGCGCTCCCGCAGAAAAGATCATGAAGGCTGCCGAGATGGCGACCCCCAGGCAGCCCCACACCACGGCGCGGGGGATGAGGCCGAAGCCGGCCGTCACATAGACCCCTTTGGTCAACCGCAGTGCCAGGCATTCGCCCAGGGTCGCCAGCAAGGCGAACTTGCAAAAGCCCATGAAGAAAGGATGACCCGCCGTCATGGAGGTGTAGGCCTCCATGACGCTCTCGGAACACAAAAGGACCAGGGCGCAGAACGCGATGCCCCCCATGCAGACGAGGTCTGCCGTACGACTGCCGAATCTTGCCTGCATATGACTACCCCCGCTGTCCCGCGCTGAAATCGAGCGTCGATGCCAGCTGTTCCCGCGGGATGTCGAACACGCTGCCATGCGGCGGCAGGGCTTCTTCCCGCATGAAGGCCGGGACATCGTCCTCGGAGGCGTCTATATGCGCGCCGGCATTGAAGCGCTTTTCGTTCTCCAGCGTCTGCCGTCCCAGCGCCAGCACGTCGTCAGGCGTCCAGCTGCCGCCGTAGACCCCGGCCAGCATCTCGCCCACAAGGCCGAAGACAGCCGCATCCTCCGAGGGCATGGCCGAAAAGATGCACATCCCGAGGCTGTCGAAGACGGCCATCAGCGTCTGGGCGGCCCGCGAAGCCTCCACTTGTCCGGCAGTCCCCAGGGGATCCAGCCCCGGCATGCCGATGGTATTGCCCGCGGTATGGTCACCGCCCATGGGCGACGTGGCGCACGTGACGCCCGTGCCCTTCAGCGCCCGCGGATCATAGCCCGCCAGCGCCTGACGCTTGACGACAGGGATGCGCCGCACCCCGTATCGCTTGCCGAAGCGTTCCGTCCCCTCGGCCAGCTCCCGGCCCAGCACCGTCCCGTCCCGCATCTGGCGGATCATGTCGAGGATGCCGGCCGAGTCACCATAGGGAAGGAGCCCGGCTTCCATGGCCATGGCGATGGTGGCCCCGGTCTCCATGGTATCGAGCCCGGTATCGTCGCACAGCCGGTCCACCGCCGCGACCGTATCCAGGTCCGCCACATCAAGGTTGGAGCCGTTGAGCGCGATGGTCTCGTATTCCATCCCCGAAGTCAGGTACTCACCATCAGGGCCATGATAAACATTGGAGCAGGCGATGGGGCACCCCACCTGGCAGGCATGAGTCATCTGGCCGCCGCGGGCCTGCTGCAGGGCCTGCATGCGCTCCCCGGAAAGGCCGTCCGCGCCTTCGAACCTGCCGGTCCGGTAATTGCGCGTGGGCATGGCCCCCATCTCGTTGATGACCGTCACCAGGGATGCCGTGCCGAAACGGGGCAGGACGGACCCCGTCATGGGGTGCTCGCGCAAAGCTTTCATATAGGCCTTGCTGGCTGCGCGGAAGCGGGCGGCGTCTTTCATGGCGGGACGCTGGTTCCCCTCCAGGAAAACGACGGCCTTGAGCCCCCGGCGGCCCATGACGGCCCCCAGACCGCCCCGGGCCGCAGCCCGTGAAGGATGCCCCTCCCTGTCCGTGACCTGCACCGAGGAGTTGAGGTAGCGCCGCTCTCCGGCAGGACCGATACAGACGATGGAGATGCCCTCCCCGTAGCGGCTGCGCAAGAGCTCGCAGGTCCTGTATGTCCCCTGCATGGCCAGCCCCTCGGCATCATCCAGGCGGACATGATCCTGGCCGACGACCAGGACCCGCATACCGTCGGCACTGCCGGAGACCACAAGGGCACGCAGCCCCAGCTTGGCCATGGCAAGACCGGCGGTCCCCCCGGCGTTCGCCTCCTTGATGGTGCCTGTGAGCGGACTTTTGCCGCCAAGTGAAAGGCGCCCGGACGTGGCCGCCAGGGTCCCCGCCATCAGACCGTTGCAGATCACCAGTTTGTTGTCGTCCCCCAGCGGGTCGCATGCGGGATCGATCTCCTTCAGCAAAAGGGCCGCTATCAGGCCCCTGCCGCCGAGCATGGGATACGTTTCGTCTGCATCCTCATAGCTGCTGTTTCCTGTGCGCATATCGAGTCGCAGTATCTTCATTGCATTGCTCCATCTGCCATATCTGGGTTCCATCCGGGAACAGTCTCTTTGTATTGGCAGATTCTGAATGCAAGCTGCGTGCCACACTCGTGATGCTTTTACCTGCTGCCGGGCGCTCTGTCCTGCCCATGCTTCGGACGAAAAGCGGCTGTTGCCGGAAACCGGCAAAGGCCCTTCCGGCAGTCGACATGATGCATACAGGCCGCACCGCAGCCCCCGGCCGCGGCCTTGCACAGGATTTGCATTTTCCCTCGCGGTATCCGGCCGCCATACGGGCGGCGCCCCTGCGCCCACTGCGATACGGCGACAGGAAAACTTCCATGCCATGAGGAGACGCCATGTACACCTGTGCCGTACGCCCGGAGATAGCCAGCCTGAGCGCCTATGTTCCCGGCATGTCCATTGCCGAGGTCAGGGAGCGCTACGGGCTTTCCCGTGTCATCAAGATGGCCAGCAACGAAAACCCGCTGGGGGTATCGCCGCTGGTACGAAAGGTGCTCGCCACCAGTCAGGAAGAGGCCTTCCGCTATCCGCAGGGCGGCAATCCCGCGCTGCGGGAAGCCCTGGCCCGTGCGCACCATGTCTCCCCGGAGCGCATCGTCGTCGGCAACGGCTCTGACGAGATCATCGACATGCTGATCCGCATGCTGGCCGTACCGGGCAGACATTCCGTGGTCTGCTTCGAGCCCTGCTTCAGCCTGTATCCCATACAGGCCAGGATCTGCGGGGTGGAGACGCGTCGCTGCCCCCTTTCCCCTGACTACAGTTTCGACCTCGATGCCCTGTTTTCCCTGGTGGATGCCGGGACCCGTCTCGTCTTCGTGACGACGCCGGACAATCCCTCCGGCTACTGCCCGCCCCTGGCGGCCATGCGCCGTCTGGCAGAACAGCTGGAAAGACATTTTCCCCGCTGCCTGCTGGTGGTGGACGAGGCCTACATGGACTTTGCGGGCGCTTCCTGCGGGGAGGCCCCCCGCTTTTCCCTGCTGGCTTCAGGGGATTTGCCCGCCAATGTGGCCATCCTCAGGACTTTCTCCAAAAGTTACGGACTGGCCGGGCTGCGTCTGGGATACGGAGTGCTGCCTGCCGAACTGGCCGGGTTCTACTGGAGGGCCCGGCTGCCGTTCTCGGTCAACTCTCTTGCGGAAAAAGCCGGGCTGGCCGTGCTCCGGGACAGCGAATTTCGCAGGGCCACCCTGGAGTGCATACGCTCCGGACGGTGCCGGCTGACAGAGGGATTGCGACTTTTGGAATGTGATGTCTGGCCAAGTGAAGCAAACTTCCTCATGATACGTCTGCCTGAAGGATACGATGCTTCCTCATGTTTTGAGCATCTTTTGCAGTGCGGTATCATCATCCGTCCGCTTTCAAGCTACGGTATGCCTGACAAACTCAGGATAAGTATAGGGACAAAAGAAGATAATGAAGCTTTTTTGGAGGCATTAAGATCTTTTTTTGAAAAATCCTTTTAAAGATATAACCTTTTTTATACCAAGACTCCCTCTTCACAAGCTTTTTCCTGCACATGCCTGGGACAGGACAAATGTCCTTAAAGAGAACATGTTTGTTCTTTTTAAGGACATTTCTTGTACATGCTCAGGACATATTTTCCACTTAAAAAATTATCTTATTGAAATAATTTATTTTTTTCGATGGTACGCAACTTGCTATTTTATGAACAAGCGAGCCGGGAGTTTTTCTCTTCCATGTATCCGCTGCATGCGGAGGGGAATGGAAGAAGATTTTCTCCGTTACCGTCTCTTTTGCGAATATGTCATGGATGCGTCAGCATTTGTTTGTGTACGCAAAAAACTCTGTTGATGCATCATGATGGGGGAAAATCGCAAAAGAAGTTGTCTATCAAAGATATTGTAATGTTCGGGAGGAAGTATGAAGAAATTTGCAAGAATAGCGCTGACGGCCTGTCTGCTTCTTGGCATAGCTGCGCAGGCCAATGCTGTCGACTTCAAAATAAAAGGCAGATGGATCAGCCTTTTCGACTACGGACAGAACGGGAACATGACGGGGGGCAACGGATCGACAGGCTATGCCAAGGGCTTTGACAACTTCGAAGCCCTGCAGCGCTGGCGCATCCAGCTGGATGCCGTTGCTTCCGAAAACCTTTCCGGCACGGTGCACTTCGAGATCGGCAAGCACCGCTGGGGCCAGGCCTCCACAGGCGGTCAGCTGGGATCTGACTCCAACATGGTCCGCCTCAAGCATGCCTATATCGACTGGCGTGTCCCGGAGACCGATCTGAAGTTGCGCATGGGCATCCAGGCCATCAACCTGCCCGGATTTGCCACGGACTCCCAGGTCATGGGTTCCGACGTGGCCGGCATCACGGCCAGCTACACCTTCAATGACAATGTGGGCCTCACCGCCTTCTGGGCCCGTGCCTACAACGACAATTTTCTCGGCAGCGACGACGATGCGCCCAACAACAAGCAGAATTTCATGGATAACGTGGACTTTTTCGGGCTTGTGCTGCCGCTCACCTTTGAAGGTGCCCGCATCACGCCCTGGGTCATGGGCGGCATGATCGGCCCCAATGCCTTCCGCACGCAGGACGGCTACCTGACCAACATCGCCAACTGCTATTTCGTGCCCAACCTGACGGCGCTCAATTACGGTTTCCACGGCAACAAGCTCACCGGCTACGGCACGGCCTTCTGGGCCGGCCTGACCGGCGAGGTCACGGCCTTCGATCCCTTCCGCCTGGCCTGGGACTTCAACTACGGCTCCGTCACCTATGACGACGGCGCCGCCAGCCGCCGCGGCTGGCTGGCCTCGGTACTGCTGGAATACAAGCTGGACTGGGGCATCCCCGGCATCGTCGGCTGGTACGCATCCGGCGATGACGACGACCTGGGGAACGGCTCGGAACGCCTTCCCTACACGTCCGTTGACGAAATGGGCAATTCCTTTGCCACCTACGCCTTTTACGGCAGCCGTCCCGGCAGCGACCGAGACTGCCTCATCGGCCGCTCCATGGCGGGCACCTGGGGCGTCGGCCTGCGCATCCGCGACCTGAGCTTCATGGACAAGCTGAAGCACCACCTACGCGTCAACCTCATCGGCGGCAGCAACGACCCGGGCATCCTCAAATCCATCCATGAAAAGACGGGCGTCTGGATGTCCCCCAACAACTACGACGGCCAGACCATCATGGGCATGGACACCCTGTATCTGACCCGCAATGACACCATCCTGGAATGCGGCATCAAGAACGACTACCAGATCTACGAAAACCTCAAGTTCAGCCTGGACTTCTCCTACATGGCCCTGTGGCTCGACAAGAGCGATGACGTCTGGGGACAGAGCCGCATCAACGGACGCAATGACGACGTCCGCGATGCCTGGAACATCACCGCCGGCTTCACGTATACCTTCTAAGCAGGCCCTCCTCCGGTCTGTTCAGGCGGCCAGCCCACTGGCCGCCTTTTTTGTTCCGGGACGCGGCACGCGTCCCGGCCTGCCCACCCTGCCGGGAAGGGAGGCATGCCCGAAGGCAGGCCTCCTTTCCCGGATCATCTGCCCGATCTCAGGGCCGCGATGTCGATACCCATCCGGTGCAGCTTGGCATACAGGGCGCTCCGGGCGATGCCCAGCTCCTGGGCCGTCTTGCGCATATTGCCCCCGTTGGCCTTCAGGACGTCCAGCAGGATCTCCACTTCACGGGATTGCAGGGTCCCTCCCCGGCCCGTGTCCCTGCCGGGAAAGACCGCGGCCGGGACATTGCCGGGAGCGGGCGCGGCCTGCCACCTGTTCCTGCCGCCCAGGTCCTCGTCTTCCCGCTCCAGAAGGGAAAGCGGCAGGTCTTCCCGCTCTATGGTATCCCCGCGGGCGATGTTGAGGGAACGCTCCACGATGTTCTCCAGTTCCCGCACGTTCCCCGGCCAGGGATAACGGCTGAAGATCTCGGCGACCTCTGCCGAGAACCCCCGGCATGGCTTGTGGATGGCCTGCACGCCGGCCCGGAGGAAAGATTCCGCCAGCAGCATGACGTCCTGCTGTCTTTCCCGCAGGGGCGGGACATCGATGGTCAGCACGCTCAGGCGGTAGAACAGATCCTCCCGGAACGAGCCGTCGCGCACGCTCTGCTGCAGGCGCTTGTTGGTCGCGGCGATGATGCGGACGTCGATCGGCCGGGAGAACTTGCCGCCGATACGGCTCACTTCCTTGTTCTGGATGACGCGCAGCAGGTTGATCTGGGCCTCCAGCGGCATGTCGCCGATCTCGTCCAGGAAGATGGTCCCCCCTTCCGCCAGTTCGAACTTGCCCGGCTTGCCCTGCTTCTGCGCGCCGGTGAACGCCCCGGGGTCATAGCCGAACAGCTCGCTCTGGATGAGGTCTCGGGGCAGGGCGCCGCAATTGACGACCACAAAAGGCGCATTCTTGCGGGCGCTGGCATTGTGGATGGCATGGGCGAACAGTTCCTTGCCGGTGCCGCTCTCCCCGAGGATGAGGGTCGTGATGTTGCTGTGCGAGGCGACCTTGCTGAGTTCGATGGCCTTCTGCAGGCTGGGGGACTCGCCGATGATGCTGGAGAACGTATAGATCGCCTTGGCCCCCACGCTGTGGGCGGCAAGCCGCTGCGCCTTGCTGGCCTCATGGAGGAAGAGGACCATGCCCTTGTCGTTGGGGATGGGCGCTGCGGACAGCATGCATTGCAGCGATCCGCCGTCCGTCAGGTTGAAAAAGCACTCCCTGTCCCGAATGTTCTTGCGGGACTGGATCATCATCAGCAGGGACTCGGCGCTCCCCAGCACATCATTGATGTTGCCCAGGGGCGCAGGCGGCGGCGAGATGTGGAGCATGCTCCGGCCGGTGCAGTTGGCGGCCTTGATCCCCCCGTTCTTGTCCAGGACGACGATCCCGGTGTCCACCTGTTCCAGGATGGCCTCCTGGTCGCTCAGCAGGTCATGCAGATGGTGCTGGTCACTGATGTCCTTGGCAGCCATCAGGACCATGCCCGAGGTATGCAGATGATAGAGCTCCAGCGGCAGGGCGATGGTCAGCACCCCCAGCATGCGCCGCTTGCCGCCAAAGATGGGCGCCGAGATGCAGCACAGGTCTTCTTCCTCCCGGATGAGATGCTCTGCTCCGAACAGCTCCACCACACTCTGTTCGCGCAGGCACAAGGCCGTGCTGGTGGTCCCCTCGTATTCTTCCCCCATCAGCATCCCCAGGGAAAGCAGGGCCGCCGCCGCGCGGCTCTTCGTCCCCACATGCTTGTGCAGCAGCACCCCGTCGCCGCTGGTGAGCAGGACGACGGTGGAGGAACTGCCCAGGATGGTGTTCAGGTATTCGATGACGGGGATGGCACAGGCCAGCAGTTCCCTGTTCTGCTGCATGACATGGGTCAGGGCGCTCTGCTCGAGGCATGTCCTTTTTTTGGCCAGTTTCGTCCCCAGGAAAGGAAGACAGCGTTTCCACGACTCCAGGACAAGAGGACGCACCCGGCCTTCCGCCGCAGCCTGATCCCCTGCCAGGAATGCCTGCTTTGCCTTGACGATATCCTTCCAGTACGCCGCATCACGATAATCGATAGTTTTCCCCACAAAGACCTCGCTCAAGGTTGACGACCGGTTTATATGACCTGAAACAGGACACCACAAACACCGGACATTGTCCACAAAGAAAGCACATGTCCTGTATTTGGACATATCAGCATGTCCTCACGGCCTTTCCGCGCCGCCCGCATGTGCTCCTTTCTTCACAAGCAACAAGCAGACCAAAATATAACAGGCTAAAAACTCTCGTTTTTTTATATTTGGCATGTCCTGTGCATTAAGTGGGACAAATTTCACTTCTATGCAAGGAGATGTGTCATGATGAATTGCTGCTGCTGTGAAAGTCAGCAAGAAGCGTGGATCCGCGAAGCTGCCGAAGGCAAGCCCAACCGGTTCCGCAAGGACAACCCCCGCGTCATCGACATGCTGGAGTCCTTTGACTGCACTCCGCCCTATGTCGACATCGAGCGCGCCCGCTATTTCACCGAATCCATGAAGCAGACGGAAGGCCAGCACCTGACCCTGCGCTGGGCCAAGGCCCTCATGAACGTGGCCCAGAAGATGCCCGTCTATATCGAAGATACCCAGCTCATCGTGGGCCGTCTGGGCACCGACAAGGGGCGCTACGGCATCGTCTATCCCGAACTGGACGGCGATTTCTATGAAGGTGTCCTGGCTGACTTCGCCACGCGCGAGAACCCGCCGATCCGCATCGACAAGGAAAACATCCCCGTTCTCCTCGGCGAGATCGGTTCCTACTGGAAGGGCAAGACCTACCATCACGCCCTGTTCCAGAACATGCCGGAATTCTGCCGCCACAATGCCTATTCCGATGCCGAGGGCCTCTCGCCCCGCTACATCGTTTCCGAGTCTTCCTCGCTGCGTTCCAGCCTGCAGTGGGTGCTGGACTTCGACAAAGTGCTGAAGCTGGGCTTTGCGGGCGTGAAGGCCGACGCCATGCGCCGCCTGGAGGCCCTGGACCCCGAGAACCCCGCTGACCAGCTGTACAAGCGCCCCTTCCTGGAAGCCGTGGCCCTGGTCTGCGACGCGGTGGTGGTCTTTGCCCACCGCCATGCTGCCCTGGCCCGTGAAAAGGCCGTGGCGGAAAAAGATCCTGTCCGCAAGCAGGAACTGCTGGAGATCGCCGAACGCTGCGAATGGGTGCCCGAACATCCCGCCCGCACCTTCCATGAAGCCGTGCAGTCCCACTGGTTCGCCCAGGCCTTCTCCCGCCTGGAACAGCGCACGGGCTGCATCATCTCCAACGGCCGCATGGACCAGCAGCTCATCTCCTACTACCGTCAGGACATCAAGGCCGGCATCCTGGACGAAAAGAAGGCCCTGGAGATCCTGGGCTGCATGTGGTGCCAGATGGCCCAGTTCATCGAACTGCCCCTGTCCCCCGGCGTCATGGACACCCAGGCCGGCTTTGCCCACTGGGAGGCCGTGACCATCGGCGGCCAGACCACCGAAGGCCTGGATGCCACCAATGAGCTGACCTACCTGCTGCTCAAGTCCAAGCGCGAGTTCCCCACCCACTATCCCGACCTGGCCGTGCGCGTCCACGCGCGTACGCCGCAGCGCCTCCTGTGGGACGTGGCCGAGACCATCAAGCAGGGGCAGGGCTATCCCAAGCTGCTCAATGACGAGGAGCTGATCCCCCGCATGCTGGCCAAGGGCGCCCCGGCCAGCGAAGTGTTCGACTACGTGGTCAGCGGCTGCAACGAGACCCGCCTGATCAACCGCGAATCCTACATGAGCCCCGGCACGCAGGTGAACCTGGGCGCGGCCCTGGAACTCGTGCTGCGCAACGGCCGCCTGAAGAAGTTCGGCGACGAGCTCTTCACCTTTGAAACGGGCGACCCCTGCAGCTTCAAGACCTGGGAAGAGTTCTGGGATGCCTACGTGAAGCAGCAGAACAACCTGATCAAGTCCTCCTTCATGCTGCAGGACACCATCCACCACACGCGCGCCAAGTTCTTCGCCAGCCCCCTGGCCTCCGGCCTGCACTCGCTCTGCATGGATTCCTGCGTGGACCTCAACAGCGACGTGGCCCCCGAAGGCGCCCTCGACATCGCCTTCTTCGATGCCATCGGCTTCGGCACCGTGGTGGACTCCCTGTCCGCCATCAAGACCCTGGTCTTCGAACAGAAGCACCTGAGCATGAAGGAACTGCTGGAAGCCCTGGACTGCAACTTCGAAGGCAAGGAAGACATCCAGGCCCTGCTGCAGGGCGCGCCGAGCTTCGGCAACGGCGACCTCGAAGTGGACACCCTGGGCCGCATGCTGGAAAAGTCCGCCCTGGACTTCACCGCCCGCTATGCCGGCAAGAACGGTGTGCAGCCCCTGGAGATCCGCACCACCTCCGTTACGGCCAACGTGCCCCACGGCAAGTTCGTCGGCGCTACCCCCAACGGCCGCAAAGCCTGGATGCCGCTCTCTGACGGCAGCTCCCCCTCGCATGGCAGCGACCGCAACGGCCCCACCGCCGTGCTGCTCTCCCAGTACCAGAGCACCAACTGGAACGCCGCCAACCGCGCCTGCCGCCTGCTGAACATGAAGATGGCCCCCAAGACCGTGGAAGGCGAAGAAGGGACCAAGAAGCTGGTCGACCTGATCCGGGCCTTCATCAACCTGCGCGTCTGGCACCTGCAGATGAACATCATCAACCGCGAGACCCTCGTGGCCGCCCAGAAGGATCCGCAGAAGTACAAGAACCTCGTGGTCCGCATCGCGGGCTACAGCGCCTACTTCGTCGACCTTTCTCCTGACCTGCAGAATGACCTGATCGACCGTACCGAACAGGAAAACTGCGATTAACCCCACTCCGGGCAGGGATCCAGCCCCCTGCCCGGGCCTCAACCCTTTATCCAGAGAACATCATGAAATTCATCGATTTTCGTTTCCGTCCCTGCGTCAAGGCCGTTGTCGATTCCATCCTGAACAACCCCGTGTTCGGCGGCTTTGTGGCCGAGACCGGCTTTGGCAGCGGCCCCGCCCCGACCCTGGCCGAAGAAGTGGAGCTGTTCAAGAGCCTGGGCGGCGTCAAGTTCGTCATGAACGGCCGTGACTGCGAATCCGTCTCCAAGGCCGCTTCTTCCAACGACGGCGTCCTGGAGACCATGAAGGCCTACCCCAATGAAGTCATCGGCTTCTACGGCATCGATCCCTACAAGGGCATGGACGCCATCTATGCCTTCAAGAAGGCCGTGCTGGAAGACGGTTTTGCCGGCGCCTCCATCGATGGCGACATCTGCCACCTGGACGTGTGCTCAGCCAAGTTCTATCCGCTGTACACCGTCTGCTGCGAGCTCAACGTGCCGGTCATCATGACCACCGGCCCCGCTCCCATGCGCGGCGTCTCCATGGCCCACACCTCCCCCGTGAACGTGGACCGCGTCGCGGCCGATTTCCCGGATCTGCGCATCGTCATGAGCCACGCCGCCTGGAACTACCCCCACGAGGCCCTGGCCACCGTGTTCCGGAACGAGAACGTGTACATGGACATCTCGGACATGACCATGAACATGTGGATGGACCTGTACGTCCCCCACATCAACGACCGCATCGCCGACAAGGTCTTCTTCGGCAGTGCCCATCCCTTCACGCACATCGCTGAAGCGGTCGAGGTCATGCAGGGCTTCGGCCTGACCGAAGAGGCCCGCCGCAAGGTGATGTACGAAAACGCCGCTGCCTTCCTGAACATCGCCTAACCATGACCGGTCCCCGGGGGAAGGCGGCTTCCCCCGGGATTTTTTTTTGGATCGCATCCCGTTCCCGTCTCCAGGAGGGCCTGCCTTCTCAAGCATATCATCCCAAAGGACAACCTATGACGCCAACCTATGACAACATGTCCCGTGAAGAACGCAGAACGCTGCATGGCGTCGTCATCTCCGTCATCGCGGGGCAGCTCCTGGCTCCGTTCATGCACTCCGGCGTTGCCGTGATGCTGCCCTCCATAGGGCGGAAACTGCATGCCAGCGGCGCCCAGCTCGGTCTTGTGGGGACCGTTTACTGCCTGGCTCTGGCCATTTTTCATCTCGTCATGGGCAGGGCCGGCGACAAGTGGGGCCGCAAGCGCGTCTGCCTGTGCGGCATGCTGCTGCTCACGTCCGCCGTCACGGCCACTGTTTTTTGCCCCGGCATCGAGACCGTCATCGGCCTGCGCTTTCTGCAGGGCATGGGGACGGCCACGGTCAATACCTGCGCGCTGACCATGATGGTCGCCTGTTCCCCGCCCAACCTGCGGGGGCGCATCTTCGGCCTCACCATGACCAGCGTTTATCTGGGCCTGGCTGTGGGCCCCGTGGTGGGCGGCTATATGGACACGACCTTTGGCTGGAGGAGCCTTTTCGGCGTCCTTGGGGGCGTCGGGGCGTTCTCCTGCATCGTCATGAGCGTCTTTGTCCGCCGCGAATGGAAGGAAAAGCCCGAGGCGCCCTATGACTGGACGGGCCTCTGCCTTTTTGCCGGCGGCATGACGGCCTTCGTCATGGGGACCGTGGGGCCCGTGCCTCCCGCCGTCGCCCCCTTCTGTGCGGGAGCCGGGCTGCTCGGCATCGTGCTGTTCGGCATGCACCAGACGCGGCTCACCTCGACGGAGCCCCTTCTCGACGTCAAACACCTGCTCCACAACAGGGTGTTCGTCCTGAGCAACATCGCCTCCCTGGCCATGTTCAGTTCCCTTTTCGCCATCACCTTCTTTTTCAGCCTGTATCTGCAATACGTCAAAGGCTACAGCGCCCGGGATGCGGGCTTCGTGCTGTTTGCCGAACCGCTGGCCCAGCTGGCGTTCACGGCCATCGCCGGTGTCATGGCCGACAAGCACGGCGCCGAGCGCATCGCCCTGATCGGCGCCGGGGTCGGTGCCGTCAGCCTGGGGCTGGGCACTTTTCTGGATGCCGGATCGGCCCTGTGGCAGCTGTACCTGATCCTCTGCCTCAACGGGCTGAGCATCGCCCTGTTCAGCGCCCCGAACACGGTCGTCATCATGGGCTCGGTGGCGCCGCAGCACATGAGCCAGGCATCCGGGCTCGTCGGGACCGTCAGGACCATGGGCATGCTGTGCAGCATGATGATCGCCACGGGCCTCGTCCGCTGGCATATCGGCGACGCCCCCATCAGCAGCGGCAATATCCCCGATCTCCTCGCGGCCATGCATCAGGCTTTCTTCATGTTTGCCGCCATGTGCACGATCAGCATCCTTTGCTCTGTCGGACGAATGAAACGCTAACCGCAACTGGAGAACCAATGATGTTTTCTGAAGATACCCAAGTGACCGGCATCGTTTTCAACATCCAGCACTATTCCGTGCATGACGGCCCCGGCATCCGTTCCAATATCTTCCTGAAAGGCTGTCCCCTGGCCTGCCGCTGGTGCAGCAACCCCGAATCCCAGTCCCCCAGGCCGGAGCTGGCCTTCAAGGAGGGGCGCTGCCTCGGTCTGGACAAGTGCACCCGCTGCCTTGGGGCCTGCCCGCACCAGGCCATCCGCCCCGGCAGTGACGGGAAGCCCGTCATCGACCGGACGCTGTGCCGCGACTGTGCGTTCCAGTGTGCCGCGGCCTGTCCGCCGCATGCCGCCATCGTGTATGGTGAGCACCGCACCGTGGATTCCGTGCTCCAGGAAGTGGAGAAGCAGGAGATCTTCTTCAGTACCTCCGGCGGCGGCATCACCCTTTCTGGCGGCGAGCCCCTGTTCCAAGAAAAATTCGCTCTGGCCCTCCTGAGGGAAGCACGCCGCCGTCGTCTGGCCACAGCCGTGGAGACCACGGGCTTCATGCCGTGGGAGCGCCTAGAACAGGCCGTGGAGCTGCTGGATACGGTCATTTTCGACATCAAGCACATCGATCCCTCGGAACACCGGAAAGGCACCGGAGTGGACAACGGCCTCATCCTGGAGAATTTCCAGCGTCTGGTCACGCGCTTCCCCCATAAGGACATCCTGGTGCGGACGCCGGTCATCCCCGGCTTCAATGACACGCAGGACGTGCTGACCGCCATAGCGGAACTGGTGCGTCCCTTCCCCCAGGTCCGCTATGAGCCCCTTCCGTACCATCGCCTCGGGACACAAAAGTACACCTTCATCGGCAAGACCTGTCCCATGGGGGATGTTCGTCTGGATAATGAATTTTTCAAACAGGCCCTGCATAAGCTGCATGACATCCTTGGTGAGCGCCTGATACAGCCAAAAGGAAAGTCTATATAAGTAGCATTCCTTATCGTATGCCGTACCGGTGCCTTTCTTCGAAAGGTAAAAGAAAAGAGGTATTGATTTTTCAATACCTCTTTTTTCTTATCCTGATGCAAATAAATCGCTTTAATAGGTTATGCAGATCCTGATAGGCTCTTTGGGGACCCTGCAGACCGGCATCCACAAAAGCAACATGTCCTCGACATGTACACATCATGTACATTTCATGTATTCAAAAAGGACACTTGTATAATACCATTTAATAATATATCGAAATAATTTATAAATATTTTTGGCACAATCTTTGCTGCTTCTCTTGCCAATGGCGCACTCCGCTCTCCCCCAGCGGTCATACGCACGACGTTCTTTCGGCAAGGTCCTGACAGACAAAAAAGACGCGTACACGTCAGCTATTTTGGTCTGCAAATTTTCAAGAGGATAGTTCCTAGACAAAAAGGAAAACAGAAAATGGCAGAGAAGCGTCCCAACAACTATTTTGACGACATCCCCACGTCCCACCGACAGATAAAAGTCTTCATGATCATTGTTCTGGCCTATATCTTTGACCAGATGGACAATATGGTACTTGGCTATGTGGCGCCTTCCGTCATGCGTTCCTTTGGCATCGGCATGCAGGAATTTGCCCCTGCGCAGTCACTGTACTTCTTTGGCATGATGCTTGGTGGCATCGTTGCCGGCGTCATCTCCGACAAGTTCGGTCGCCGCAAGGCCTTCATGCTGGGGTGTTTCACCTTCTCCACCGCCACGATCCTGACCGGCATGACGGACAACATCTATACCTTCACCCTGTGGCGGGTGATCACGGGCTTTGCCGTCCTTGGTACCGGTGCCATCTCCTTCACCTATCTGGCCGAGACCATTTCCTCGCAGGACCGTTCCAAGTGGTCAGGCATCGTCGTGGGCGTCGGCCACATCTCCATCCCCTTCATCGGCTTCATCGCCATGGAAGTCGTCCCCATGGGGCCGGAAGCCTGGCGCTGGCTCTTCTACCAGGGCGTCATCGGTTACATCCCGCTGGTGCTTGCCTACTTCTTCATGAAGGAATCCCCCCGCTGGCTCATCGCCAATGGTCGCCAGGCCGAAGCTGAGGCCGTTGTGGAAGCCTACACCGGTGTGTCTGTCGATCTGACCGCGGTCGCCGAACAGTACCGCAAGACCGTTGCCCAGAAGCTGACCGTTGCCCAGACCTTCAAGAAGATCTTCGGCGACAAGAAGTATCTGTACCGCACCCTCGTGCTGTTCTGCGTGGCCGCCGGCCAGAACATCCCCTCCTTCGTCTTCCTGGGCTGGAACACCACGCTGCTGCAGCAGATCGGCATCTCCCAGGCCGACTCCCTGCTCATCTCCACGGTGGGCGCCCTGGGCATCCCGCTGGGCGTCATCGCTTCCGGTTACGTCGGCCCCCTGGGTGGCCGCAAGATCTCCATCGGTGTCCAGATCCTGCTGGTGGGCGCCCTGATCTCGGCCTACATGAACGTGGGCACCAACGTGACCATGCTCATGATCCTCTACTTCCTCTTCCAGTTCGTCTCCATGTGCTGCGCCATGTGCCTCAACCTGTACATGTCGGAGTCCTATTCCACCGAGATCCGCAATACCGGCACGGGCGTCGTCATCGCCGGCGGCCGCTGCTCCGTGGCCATTTCCCAGCAGATCGTCCCCTACCTCTTCGCCGCCTGGTCCTTCTCCGGTGTGTGCGGCTATATAGTGGCCCTGTGTATCTTCGGCGGCCTGGCCACCCTGCTGCTGGGCTGGCGTACCGGTAACGCGTCCCTGGAATCCGTCTCTTAACCGTACATCCCGGCAGGCGGGCCCGGAGGCCCGCCTGCCCGTCCAGTGAAACCACCTTTCGACAACGAGCCTATCATGAACAAGATCATCGACATCCACGCCCACCTCGGCGACATTTTCTGCGGACAGAACATCACCTTCCGGACCCGCCTGCAGCGCCCCGACCATATCGACGACAGCTTCGCCCAGAACGCACGCGACGGCTTCGTCTTCAAGGCGGAAGGCAGGACGGCGGAACAGCTCCAGGACCGCATGCGCGAAGGCCAGAACCGCCTGGCCCACGCCACCTGCGAAAACCTCGGCAAGAGCATGGATGACGTCCAGGCCGCATACAGCGTGGCCCTGCCCATCCTTCCCTATACGAGCTTCGACGAATACCTTGCGGCCTCCCGCCTGGATCCGCGCATCCTGCCCTTCTCCTGCCCCGATTATTCCCTGCCCCAGGACGAGACCCTGGAAAAGCTCCGTCAGGATATCGCCAACGGCGCACGCGGCCTGAAGATCCACAGTGTACTTTCCAACCTGCCCATGACCGATCCCCGCACGCTGGCCTGCATCGAGCTTTTCGGCAATGCGGGCCTGCCCGTGCTCTTCCATGTGGGCGTCAGCCACTATTACACCTTTGGCCAGCCCTACAAGGAGACCCCGGAATACGGCGGCCTGGACGATTTCATCACCGTGGCCCACATGTTCCCGGACTATGACCTGATCGCCGCCCACTGCGTCAACAACTACGTCCGGGAACTGGCGGAAAAGACCGCCGGCCTGAACAGGATCTACACGGATACGACCTTCTGTTCCGCCGCCAAGATCGCCGATGCCGTCGAGGTCATGGGCGACGACAAGATCCTCCTTGGTACGGACTATCCCTTCACCACCATCGCCGATGCCTATGCCCAGGTGGAGATCGCCCTGCGGGACAAGCCCGAAAGCCTGTACAAAGTCGCTTACGGCAACGCGGCCCGCCTGCTGCGCATCGAGGACTAGTCCGCTTCTTGCGGGAGGGCAGGCGCCTTCCCGCAAGCCCTCCCGACCGGAAAGGAGGTCACATGATCAGCAGAGAATTCCTTGATTCCGTCCGATGCACGGAAGACATCGTCTACAAGACGAGCGGAGGGCACCGTCTGCTCCTGGACCTGTACGGCCCTGCCAGGCCCTCCGGTCTGCCGGGGCCTTTGCTCCTGCTGCTACACGGGGGCGGATGGTTCAGGCAGAGCAAAAAAACGGAGATCGTCCCCCGTTTCCTCAATACGGTCGGGGCCGACCTTATCAACGGTCATGGCTGGCAGATCGCTGCCGTGGAGTACCGCATGCTGCGGGAACATGCCGTGTTCCCGGACCAGCTCACGGACTGCTGTGATGCCGCACGCTTTTTCATCAGGCATGCGGACCAGTATCATGTCGATCCCCGGAACATCTTCGCGGCGGGCTCTTCTGCGGGCGGCTATGCGGCCATCATGATGGCCAGTGAGACAGAACGCTGGAAGGATGCGCTCGAGCTGGCCTCGCTGCATGTCGATCTTGCGGCCGCCGTATCGTTTTCCGGTGTCCTGGACACCGCCTGGATCGTGGAGTCCGGGGACCGCAAAGTCGATGAGACCGGGGACGGCCGCATACGCTACTGCATGCAGTGCCTGCTTTCCCCCCAGCGCCTCCATGACAGGGAGCTCTGGAAAGAAAGCAGCCCCCGCAGCTATCTCCATGCCGGATCGGCCCCGGCCCTGCTCGTCTACGGTACGGCAGATTCCCTGGTCACGCCCGATCACGCTGCCGACTTTTTCCGCTACGCCAGATCGCTGGGCCTGGACTGGGAAGAGCTGCCCGTCATCAACGGGGAACACAATTTTGCCCCTGCGACGGCCGAGACACCGACGAGCCCCGACAGGCTCACCATCTATCGTACGGCACGGGACTTCCTGCTCAGGCATGTCCGCCAGTGACAAAAGGATACGACTATGGCTGAAATCGCCTTCTTTGGACTGGGCACCATGGGCGTCCCCATGGCCATCAATCTGCTCAAGGCCGGGCATCATCTCCATGTCCTGCCCCATAACGGCCACATGGACGGCCCGCTGGCCGTCCAGAAATACGGGGCCTGCATCCATGAGACGCTGCAAGAGACCGTGGGGGATGCAGAGTTCGTCATCAGTGTCGTCCCTGACGATGCCGCCGTCAGGGATCTTTATCTGAATCAGGCCATGCTCGAGGCCATCAGGCCCGGGACCATCATCATCGAGATGACGTCCTGCTCGCCCGAGATCGTCCGTGAAGTGGCCCGCTTCTTTGCCGAAAAACAGGTCCGTCTTATCGACGCGCCCATCACGGGGGCCCTTCCCAAGGCCATCGACGGCACCCTGACCATCATGGGCGCGGGGGATCCCGCCGCCTTTGCCGCAGCTGAGGGCGTGTTCTCCGCCATCAGCGAGCGTGTCTTCCAGCTGGGAGAGATCGGCAACGGCAAGCTCATCAAGGCCATGACCAACCTGCTGGGAGCCATCAACCTTGCCGCTGTGGGAGAGTTCTACCGCTTTGCCCAGTCGGCCGGGCTCGACATGGAGACCCTGCAGCAGGTCGTGGCCGTCAGCGCCGGTGGGTCGACGCAATTCGAAAGGAACTTCAACAAAATGGTCGCAGACGACTACCGTCCGACCTTTGCTCTTGCCCTGCTTCGGAAAGATATGTCCATCGCTCTTGCCAGCGCCCAAAGCCAGGGGCTTTCCCTTCCCTTGTCGGAAGAAGCCTTTCGCCTTTTCAAGCTTGCGGCAGCATTCGATAAAGAAGACTGCAGCGCCATTGCCAAAGTCCCTGCCGGAGCCTAAGAGCCGGGGCAGCCTGCTCAAAGCCGGCTGCCCTTTCTTTTTGCCTGAAGGCGCACCAGCGTACTGACGCTGCATCCCTGTGGGACTTACCCCCAAACGCCTTCCGGCGGATACAGGCATCCCCCGCCCTTCCCCAGCGGCAGCCGCCGGGCAGATGCGGCACTGTCCTGCCTGCCCCGATGCGGAGCAGGTCTGTTCCTGTTCCCTCAAACAGATCTTCGCAGCAGAAAAAACAAAAAAGCGGCCAGCCTGTTACAGCTGACCGCTTGTTTTTATGATGGTCGGAGCGACTGGATTCGAACCAGCGACCCCCTGCTCCCAAAGCAGGTGCGCTACCATGCTGCGCCACGCTCCGTGATGGGATGTTTTGTACGCAAAAGGCCCTGCTTTGGCAAGGGCGGCCCGTCTGGAGGCCAAGGGCGTTGCCTGCCCTGAGGGAAAAGCCGCCTCCTGCGGGTCAGGACCGCGGGGCTCTCTCACTCGCCAGGCAGATGACGACCGCGGACAGGGCTCCATCTATAAATAAGGACGAGAGGGAACACGCGGGACGGACCTGGCCCTTCCCTCCCCGCCGGAAAAGGATCTCCCGGAGGCCCTTTCCTGCGAACGAGGCATATCCCCTTCCGTGCACACGAGAATAAAGCCGGGATTTGTCCTTTCGGACTCCCGGCCCGGGCTCCCGGCACAGCGCCGCTGAGGGGCTGTCAGGCCGTAACCAGCGGCAGAAAAAGAAAAACCCCGCTCGAAAGCGGGGGGATTTCCTTATGGGGCGAAAGATGGGACTTGAACCCACGGCCACCTGGGCCACAACCAGGTGCTCTACCAACTGAGCTACTTCCGCCGTAACGAAGACGTGTATACGCACATCCCGAAAAATATGCAAGCAAAAATTTACATTTCTCTTTCTGGATTTTTTATAGAAAAAAAACTAGCATCCGATACCGGCTCCAAACACCGTGTTTTGCCGGAGCACGGACCAGCCCCCGCACGGGGACGGGACCGCTGCCGCAACCCCCAGCATGCGCCGCAGGCCGGAGCCTGCAGGCCGCACGAGGATCCTGATGGACAAGCTTATTATCGAAGGCGGTACGCCGCTCAAAGGGACCATAGATATCAGCGGCTCCAAGAATGCCGCCCTGCCCATTCTTTTTGCCGGCATCCTGCTGGACGCGCCCATGGTCTACACCAATGTGCCCGACCTGCGCGACATCCATACCACCATCAAGCTCCTGAACGTGCTGGGCTGCTCCTGCAGCTATGACGATCATCGTGTGGAGCTGAAGCCCGGCAGCCTGCTGCCCGAGGCTCCGTATGATCTGGTGCGCACCATGCGCGCCTCGGTGCTCTGCCTGGGCCCGCTGCTGGCCCGTATCGGCCAGGCCCGCGTGGCCCTGCCCGGCGGCTGCGCCATCGGCGCCCGCCCCGTGGACCAGCACCTGAAGGGCCTGGAGCTCATGGGCGCCACCTTCGAGCTGGAAGAAGGCTACATCATGGGCCATTGCGACAAGCTGCGCGGCGCCCACATCACCTTTGACATGCCCACCGTGGGCGGCACGGAAAACCTGCTCATGGCCGCCGTGCTGGCCGACGGCGAGACCACGCTGGAAAACGCGGCCCGCGAGCCCGAAGTGGTGGATCTTGCCAACTTCCTCATCTCCTGCGGCGCGCAGATCGAAGGCCACGGCAGCAGCACCATCCGCATCAAGGGCGTCAGCAGCCTGCGCGGGACGGAATATGCCATCATGGCCGACCGCATCGAGGCCGGCACCTTTTTGGTGGCGGCGGGCATCACCGGCGGCGAGCTGCTGCTCAAAAACTGCCCCTTCACCGAACTGGAATCCGTCATCGCCAAGCTGGAAAGCATGGGACTGGCCATCGAGCAGCGTCCCGAAGGCGTGCTGGCCCGCTACCAGGGCGTGCTGCGCGGCGCGGACGTGAAGACCCGCCCCTACCCCGGCTTCCCCACCGACATGCAGGCCCAGATCATGGCCCTGATGTGCCTGGCCGAAGGCTCCAGCATGGTGGAGGAGAGCATCTTCGAAAACCGCTTCATGCATGTGCTGGAGCTGGTGCGCATGGGCGCGGACATCAAGATCTCCGGCCATACGGCCATGGTGCGCGGCGTCAGCCGTCTGACCGGCGCCCCGGTCATGGCCTCGGACCTGCGTGCCAGCGCCTCGCTGGTGCTGGCCGGTCTGGCCGCCCGCGGCACGACCCATGTCCAGCGTATCTACCATCTGGACCGCGGCTATGAACGCATCGAGAACAAACTCAACGCCGTGGGTGCCCGCATCCGGCGTGAAAAGGAATAGCGCTCCGGCGCAAGGAGGATACATGCGTTACATCGTCCCCCTGCTGCTTCTCTGCTGCCTCATGCTCAACAGCGGCTGCGGCATGCTGTACGGCGTGTACGACGACCAGCGCCTGGGCGGTACCATCAGCGATGACAAGGAAATCTCCCTGGGGGTCAAGTCCGACCTCATGGACGCCAATCTTTCCCAGGGCTGGGGCATCAAGGTCTACTGCTATTACGGCCACGTTTTCCTGGTGGGCGAGGCCCCCGAGAAGATGCGCTCCCAGGCCATCCGCATTGCGCGCCGCCACAAGGGCGTGCGCTCCGTCACCTCGCACTGGTTCACGCCGGCAAAGAGCGATACCGGCGACTTTGTCCTGGCCACCAAGCTGCGCACGGAACTCATCGGCACCTCGGGCCTGAGCTCCACCCGCATCGATACGGAAGTCAACGCCGGACGCGTGGTGCTGCTGGGCGTGGTCAAGGATGAGGCCGAGCGCAAGCTGGCCATCCGTGCTGCGCGCCAGGTGGAAGGCGTCAAGCAGGTCATCAGCTATCTGATGCTGCCCCAGAAGCAGGCCGACATGCCCGTGCCCAAGGGCCAGGTGGTGCCCGGCGCGGGCCAGGGCACACAACCGGCGGCCACGCCCGCCGCGGCTCCGTCCACGGAACCGGCCGCCCAGCCCGCGGCCCAGAACGTGCCCACCATGCCGCCGGCCAACTCCTCGCACAAGCTGACCCCGCCCACGGCACCGCCTCCGCCGCCGGTGGGCGACGAGGCCGCCGGGGCCGTCTAACCCAAACTCCCCAGGATCTTCGGGGCCACGCCCCGTCATGAACGATCTTCCTTCATACGAAGGGCCCGCTCCAGTGATGGAACGGGCCCTTTCCTTTTTTAATGTGCACGGCAGGGGACGGCCGATACCGGCAAAACGTCCCGCCCTAGAATTCGATGCCCGGCGCGGCCTTGATGCCCGCCCGCCAGGGATGTTTGATCTCGCCCATTTCCGTGACAAGATCGGCGGCCTCCACCAGCCAGTCCGGCGCGTCCCGGCCGGAAAGCACCAGATGGCACCGGGCACGGCGCGCCGCATCCATGAGCTCTTCCACTTCGCTCCGTTCCAGGATGCCCGCTTTCAGAGCGTAGAGCGTCTCATCCAGCACCAGCAGATCCAGGCGTTCCAGACGCTGCCGGGCCCAGTCCAGTGTGGCCAGGGCCGCTTCCCTGTGGGCGGGGCGGTCTTCCTCGCGCCGCAAAAAGCCCTTGCCGCCGGCCAGAAAATCATCTCCCAGCAGGCGCGCGAGGACGGTCTGTTCCCCGGCACAGCCCGGCTGCTTCATGAACTGGCCGAAACCCACGGCAAAATCCCGGCCCAGGGCCCGCATGGCCTGCCCGATGCAGGCGCTGGTCTTGCCCTTTCCATTGCCCGTATAGACGATGATCATAATTCCCATACTCCCGGCAGCTTGCTGCCGCATCGCGGACAGACGCCTGTGTCCGTCCTCATGATAACCTGCCATCCCTGCCGCTCCAGACAGGGGGCGCCACACTGCGGGCAGAGCGTGTCGCCGCCGCCCGCGCAAAAGACATTGCCCGTATACACGAAGCGCAGTCCCTCTTCCAGACCGATGTCCCGGCAGCGCCGCAAGGTCTCCGCCCTTGTGGCCGGATGATCCGTCATGCGGTAGGCGGGATGGAAAGCCGTCACATGCCAGGGCGTGTCCGCGCCCAGCTCGTCGCGGATGAAGCGTGCCAGCGCCCGCAGCTCCGCCTCCCCGTCATTGAGACCTTCCAGGATGAGGGTCGTCACCTCCAGCCACCAGCCCAGCGCGCGCATCCGCACCAGATTGTCCAGCACGGGCCGCAGGCGGGCACCGCAATAGTGATGATAGAAGTCCTCGCTGAAGGCCTTCAGGTCGATATTGGCCGCCCGCACCAGGGGCCCCAGCAGCTCCAGACAGCCGGGGCTCATGAACCCGTTGCTCACCAGGAGGGACGGCAGGCCCCGCTCCCGTCCCAGCGCGGCCGTGGCCGCCAGCAGTTCCACGAAGACCGTAGGCTCGTTGTAGGTGAAGGCCAGGCTGCGGCAAGCAGTGCGCAGGGCCGCCTCCACCAGCATCTCCGGCGTGGCTTCGTGCCCGCGGATGCGCTCCTGCTCCAGCGGGTCACGGGAAATATGATGGTTCTGGCAGAAGCGGCAGGAAAAATTGCATCCGGCACTGCCCACGGAAAAGGTCCGGCTGCCGGGCAGGAAATGATGCAGGGGCTTCTTTTCCACCGGGTCGGCCTGCACGCCCGTCACCAGCCCGTCCACCAGCGAGAGCGGCTGCCCCTCGTGGTTGCAGCGCACACCGCAGCGTCCCCGCTGCCCAGGCGAGAGCACGCAGGCATGGGCGCAGAGCCCGCAGCGCAGCCTGCCATCCGTCAGCCGTGTCCACAACATGCTTTCCATAACTGTCCTCCCTGGCGGCCTATGCCGGTCTGACGGCCGGTGGCACTGTCCCTCTCGGCCTGTCCGCATCACCTGCACCGGACCGTCATCCTCCATGTACGGGCCCGGCCCTGCCGCCCGAAGAAAACAGGAAGCCCGCCACTCCGGTATATCAGGGGAAAATCTCGGCTGCCACGAGAAAAAAGGTGACCGAAAATCTCCCCCTGCCGGGATTTCCCCCAAAAAGCTGCTTGGGATTCGGCAAATTTTTTGCTAGGGTGTCTCCCACCAAGGAGGATACTCATGTCCACAGATCGCGCAAAAGCATATACCGAAGCCGGCGTCGATATCCAGGCCGGCAATGATCTCGTGGCGCGCATCAAGCATCTGGTGCAGCGCACGCATACCAAGGGGGTCATCTCCGACATCGGGGGATTCGGGGGCCTGTTCAGACCTGAAATCGGCAACATGAGCGACCCCGTGCTTGTTTCGTCCACCGACGGCGTGGGCACCAAGCTCAAACTGGCCTTTGCCTTCAACAAGCACGATACCGTGGGCATCGACCTCGTGGCCATGAGCGTCAACGACATCCTGGTCCAGGGGGCCACCCCCCTGTTCTTCCTTGACTACTTCGCCACCGGCAAGCTGGATGTGGATACCGCCCACACGGTCATCAGCGGCGTGGCCGAAGGCTGTCGCCAGTCCGCCTGTGCCCTGCTGGGCGGCGAGACCGCCGAGATGCCCGACATGTACGGCGATGGCGAATATGACCTGGCCGGCTTCTGCGTGGGCATCGTGGACAACGCCAAGCTGGTGGACGGTTCCGGCATCCGCGTGGGCGACAAGATCGTGGGTCTGGCCTCTACCGGCCTGCACTCCAACGGCTTCTCGCTGGCCCGCAAGATCCTGGACAAGAGCGGCCTGGGCCCGGACGATCCCTTCCCGGGTGCCGACGGCGCCACCGTGCGTGACGTACTGCTGGCCCCCACCCAGATCTATGTGGAAGTGGTCCGCTCCCTGCTGCGCGACCTGGACGTGCGCGGCATGGCCCACATCACCGGCGGCGGCTTCTACGACAACATCCCGCGCGTGCTGCCCAATCAGGTGGAAGCCCACATCGACTTCGGCAGCTGGGAAATGCCCCCGGTCTTCAAGTGGCTGCACGAAGTGGGCGAACTTTCCTGGCCCGAGATCCTGCAGATCTTCAACGGCGGTATCGGTTACGTGCTGGTACTGCCCGAAGAGCAGGTGGAAGAGACCATCAACCGCATCCAGGCCTTCGGCATGTCCGCCTGGTCCATCGGTACCATCGCCCGCCGCAACGGCGACGGCGAACAGGTGGTCGTCAACTTCGACAAGGCCTAGCCTCGTCCTGCATCCGATCCTCAAGGGGGAAGGCCTGCGCCTTCCCCCTTTTTTCTTACAAAGGACTTCCATGAACGGCAAAGCATGGCTGGGGCGGCTCCTGCCCCGCAAGGCCCCGGCCCCCGCAAAGGCCACGCGCAAGGCCTCCCGCCGTCCGTCATCACCGCTGCGGGAACTGGAGCGGGAACAGACCGCGCTCCGGGCCCGGCTCGATGCGCTGGGGGCGGCCCTCGACGCCGCGTCCGTCGCTCTTCCGGAACAGGAACGCACGGCCCTCCGTCAGGTGCGGGACGAGGCCCGCGCCGTGTGCGGGCGTGCCCACGGCCGTCTTGCCGCCTTCCGCAAGACCTGCTGGCTGGTGGTCCTGATCCAGCTCTGTCTGCTGGCCGCCATGCTGGCCTCCTTCCATTTTTTCCTGCCGGAACTGTAGCCTTTCGCCTTTTCCGGCCCGCTCTCCTTCCATGACGGGGACGGCCGGGATCATTGCCTGATCCTGCCTGGCCTCCTGCCCGACGGCCATCCTGCGGGAGGGCCTTCTTCCTCGATGGAGAGAGGGAGATGACCGCACCATGCGGCATCTTCCCCGCACGCTTCGCCCATCCCTCCCCGGCAGATGGACAGGCATCCCGCCCCCGTGTAGCATGGATGCTCCATCCACGTCTTTTCAGGAGTTTCCCATGCAAGCTCTGGGCTGTCTCGGCAATGTCCTCTGGTTCTTCCCCTTCGGTCTGGGTACCGGCCTGCTCTGGTGCATCGCGGGCGTGTTCTGCTTCATCAGCATCATCGGCATCCCCTGGGGCCGGGCCTGCTTCGTCATGGCCGGTTTCGCCTTCATGCCCTTCGGCCGCATGCCGGTCTCCCGTGACGTCCTTACCGGCGAAGGCGACATCGGCACCGGCCCGCTGGGCACCGTGGGCAATATCGTCTGGCTGCTGCTCTGCGGTATCTGGATCGCCTGCGGGCATCTGCTCTCGGCCCTGGCCTGCGCCGTGACCATCATCGGCATCCCCTTCGCCTGGCAGCACGTCAAGCTGGCTGCCCTGGCCCTGTGCCCCATCGGCAAGACCATCGTGGACGCCCGCGTGGCCGATGCCGCGGAACAGGCCGCCGCCTGGCGCCAGGCCAGCGGGCAGTTCCGGCGCTGAGGAAAAACAAGGGGCGACGCTGCCCCTGCACCGACGCCCCTTGCCTCCCTCCCGGCCGGGGCGTACACCCACAGACATGAACACCGCATCCCCCGTCCTACCGGACATCAGCCGTCATGAAGCCTGGTTCGCCGCCTACGCGGCCCGTGAGCGCGAAAAGGAATGTCGTCGCGACGGCGGCGATCCTTCGCCCATGGATCTCAAACTGCACCACACCATGCAGGTGCTGGCCCATGCCCGTGCCATCGTCGCGGGCGGCCGCTTCGCACCGCCGCTGGACCGTGCCTGTCTGCTGGCGGCCCTGTACCATGACGTCGCCCGCTTCGAGCAGTACCTGCGCTGGCATACCTTCCGCGACCGGGAGTCCTGCAACCACGGCCAGTGGGGCGTGCGCATCCTCAAACGCGAACAGCGCCTGAAGGACGAAACGCCCGCCGTCCGCAAGCTGGTGCTCGCCGCCGTGGGCCTGCACAACCGCTTTGCCCTGCCCGCGGGCCTGCCGGAAGGGATGGCCCGCATCTGCCATGCCGTGCGTGATGCCGACAAGCTGGACATCCTGCGTGTCATGGACGAGCATCTTTCCGGCCCGCGGCCCTACTGCCCCACCGTTGTCCTGAGCCTGCCCGATGATCCCGCCCTCCACAGCGACAAAGTGCTGGACGATGCCCTGGCCGGGCGGGTGGCGGCCTATGCCGACCTGAAGAGCGTCAACGATTTCCGGGTGCTGCTGGGGACATGGTTCTACGACATGCACTTCCCGGCCAGCCGGGCCCGCTTCGTGGCTGAGGGCCACGCGCGCCGTCTGCTGACGGAGCTGCCCGCCACACCGGCCTATGCGGCGGCCCGTGACCACCTGCTGCGCTGTCTGGATGCCGTCCCGACCACGGAGGCCCCTGATGCCTGCCTGTCCTAGCGCTCCCTGCTTCTCCCCGGAGGCGACCGGCAGCGTCCCCCTGCTGCGCGACCTTCTGTCCGATGCCGACGTGACCCGCCTGCACACCTTGCGCCCGGCCCCGCCGGTTCCCGGCCTGTACGCCGCCCTGTGCCGCCGGGTGCCCTGGCCGGACGTGAGCCGTGCCCTGCCCTGCAATGCCCTGCCCGACCTCCCCGGAACGACGGCACAGGCGCCCTTTGCGTCCCTGCCGGATCTGCCTGCGGGCTCGCTGGAAGGGCTGCGCCTGGGCTATGTGCTGTTTTCCCTGCCCTGGCCCGATGCCGTGAGCCTGCTGCGGGCCTGTGCCCTGGCGGCACGGCAGCTCTGGCTGGCGGACTTCATCCTGGCCGAACGCAACCTGGGCCTGCCTGCGGCCCTGCTGCGACGCCTCCTGCCCGGTTTCCTGCCCTGGGGGCCTGCGACGCCCGCCCGTATCTGGCTGCGGCGTGGCGGGCTGGAAGGGTGCCTGCGTGATGCCGGGCTGGCCGCGGCACAGCGCCGCACCCTGCTGGCCGGGGCCGCCGCCCTGATACGGGTGGCGCCCGTCCGGCTGCAGACGACGCCACGTCCGACGCGCCCCTGATACTTTTTGGACGGAGCAAGTCGCCCCACCGAAAGACCGGCGTTCCTCTCCTCCTTGGCGGAAAGCCGGACGTCACCGCCGATACCTGCGGTGAAGGAAGCCGGACACGATCTCCGCCGCCTCCATCTGCCGGAACAACTCTGCCGCTCTTCCTGCCCTGCCATGCAGGCTCATCGCCCGGCCATCTCCGGCTGGCGGTCTCGGTGCACGCCTCTCGTTGGCCCATCAACAAAAAAACAGGGAGCCGCAGCCCCCTGTCTGTGAGAAAGGCCGCCCGAAGGCGGCCTTTCAGGTCCAAACCATGCAAGTCCGGAAATATGTCATCCCTCTGCACTATGGAGGGCTTTGCGTCCCTGATCCGGCACAGGAAGGTCGTGCTCCCGCATGCCGTGAAGAGCCTCTCAAGATCTATGCCCCGCTGCCATCGACGCCCGCAGGAGCGTCCCTCGCCCGGAGCTCTTCTCCGCGTCTCCGTACCCGGGAACGGGTCGGTGAACGACCGCTCCCCGTGCCGGATACCCTTAGGCATCGAACGGGTCGCAGAAAAAATGCTCCCGCAGGGCCTGCGTCCAGGGGCGCGGATGCATCCCCAGATACTCGGAAAGCTTGCCGCAGTCCAGTACCGTATAGGGCGGACGCGGCGCTTTTTGCGGCCATTGCGACGAGGGGATGGGCTCCACGCGGCATTCGTTGCCGGCCAGGCCCACGGCTTCGCAGGCCAGCTCGCACCACGTGGCCTGACCGCTGTTGACGGCATGCCACAGGCCGGTGGCCTGACGTTCGGCCAGCATGATGCTCCACAGGGCCAGATCCAGCGAATAGGTGGGCGAGCCCGTGCGGTCGTCCACGATGGTGATGCTGTCGCGCCGGTGGCAGGCATTGAGGATGTCGTCCACGAAATTGCGCTTGCCGGGGCCGAACAGCCAGCCCGTGCGCACCACGCAGGCCCGCTCGGGCAGGGTCTGCAAGACGGCCTGCTCCCCGGCAAGACGGGTCTTGCCGTAGACATTGAGGGGCGCCGTGGCGTCTTCTTCGCGCCAGGGGCTGCCGTGCTGGCCCGAAAAGACCAGCCCGGAACTGAAGTGCACCAGATGGCCTTCCCCGCGGGTCTTGAGCAGGCAGGCCAGAGTATGCGGCAGGGTGCGGTTGTAGAGCAGGACTTCGTCGGGATGGTCCTCGGCATCGTCCACCGTGTTCCAGCCAAGGGAGCTGAACACCACGTCCGGCGCGCAACTGTCCAGACGGGCCTGCAGGAAGTCCGCATCCAGGATGTCACCGTCCGAGCGTTCCAGCGATTCCACCGACCAGCCGCGCCCCAGCAGGACATGGCGCAGGGCCTGCCCCAGCAGTCCGGTGCAGCCCTCCAGAACCAATGCTTTCACGAACAATCCTCCAAAGTATAGCGCACTGTAGCCTCCCCTCTGCCCACGGTCAACCGTGAGGCGCTCCGTCTTGCCAGCGTGCGTCAAGTGTCGTACACCAGCAGAGATGAAAACCGCTATCCTGTTGGTCGCCTACGGTACGAGCAGCCCCCAGGGGCGTGGCTCGCTGCGCCAGTTCGACGCCTGGGTGCGCGAACGTTTTCCCGGCATTTGCGTGCGCTGGGCCCTTTCTTCGGAGCTGCTGCGCACCCGTCTGACGCGTGCCCGGCAAAAAAACGATTCCGTGCTCAAGGCCCTGCGCCGCCTGTGCCTGGAAAATTTCACCCATGTGGCCGTGCAGCCCCTGCAGATCATCCCCGGCAGCGAACATACCGACGTGCGCGCCGATGCGGACGAGGCCGGGCGTCTGGACGGCCTGCATGTGAGCATAGGGACGCCCCTGCTGGCCTGTGACGAGGACATCCGGGCCGCCGCGCAGGCCGTGCTGGCCCACCTGCCCGAAGAACGCCGGGCCGACGAGGACGTGGTGCTCATGGGCCACGGCAGCCGCAAGCAGGCCGTGACCGCGTATGCGGCCCTTGCCGGGGCCGTGCAGGCCCTGGACGCCCGCGTGCATGTGGGGACCATGAGCGGTGCCCTGGAGCTGGAGGCCCTGCTGCCGCGCCTCACGTCCCGCCGTGTCTGGCTCATGCCCCTGCTCTCCGTGGTGGGGCGCCATACTCTGGAAGACATGGCCGGGGACGCGCCGGATTCCTGGCGTTCCCGCATCGAGGCCGCCGGCCACACCTGCGCGCCCGTGGTGCGGGGCACGGCCGAATACCGCGCTTTTGCCGATATCTGGCTGCGGCATCTGGAAGATGCCGTGGCTGCCTTGCCAACTGTCAAAAAGGATGAGGAAAAGTGAAGAATGTCCTGCGCCTGCCGCTGGCCCTGCTGGTCTGCGGCCTGATCTCTGCCTGTGGTCTGATGGGGGGCAACGGCAGCGCCGACCTGACGCCTGTGGCACAGGCAGCCCCCGCTGCCAAAGCCAATGCCTTCAACCCCTGGATGAACAAGAGCCTGCCCAACACCCGTACCCTTTCCGCTGAAGGCATGGCCATGGTGCAGGCCATGGGCGCCGACCGCCAGAGCATCGAGGACGAGGCCGCCTACCGCCCCCACTGGCGCGAAGAGATCTACCCCGTGTTCTTCGGCAACAAGACGGCCCCGCACGAGATCATCGTGCTGCTGGACTTTGCCTCGCCCGACAGCGCCCGCGTCTGGCAGGCCGTGCGCGATGCCTCGGCCAAGCTTTCTCCCGCTGACGCCAAGATCGCCGTTTTTGCCAAAAATTCGGAAAACTACGGTACCGACCTCATGGGCATGGGCATCTGGATCAGCTATGAGCGCAAGGGCCAGGCCATGGACTACATGAGCCACGCCCTCAGCGAATGGAACCGCATCAAGGCCGCCCAGAAGAAGCAGGGGCGCAGCGTGCCCTTCACCAACGAGTACGATGCCACCGTCAAGCCCAGCGACCTGCCCATCCACTACGCCTATATGGGCAAGCTGCGTCCGGCCGTGCCTTCCAGCCAGGAACTGGACGTGGCCCGCTACTGCTACAATGCCGGCAACGTGAACATGTACCAGGCCGTGCAGATCTCCCGCTATTACGGCGTGAAGCGCATCCCGGCCGTCATCGCCGACGGCAAGGTGCTGGCCTCGCCTTCAGCCTCGGACATCGTGTCCGCCCTGCGCTAGGCACGCTCTCACCGCATTTTGCAAGGACGGGTCCGCAAGCCGGGCCCGTCCTTTTTTGTTGCCCGTTGCCGGACGAAAAGCGGGCCCTGCCACCACACGGCCCCGCGCGATGCCGCGGTGCGGGCTGTGCCGCGTATACGGTTGAGCCGCAGCGCGCCCGCCGCCTCCGTGACGTGGGCAGACGGCAGGCCCTCCCGGAGCCGTCTGCCGGCCCTGTGCGAAAAAAGCCCGCGCCCCGCCGGTGGACGAAAACGGATTTCATTGCACATCGGGCGGAACTTGGTTAGCACGGAACCACGCCTTCGTTCACACGAGGGCATGGAGTTCCCGTATGCCCAAAAAAGTTTTTGCCCCCGGCAACCGCTGGCTGGTTGCCTACCTTGCCTTCCTGAGCGCCTTCGCGCCCCTTTCCACCGACATGTACCTGCCGGCCCTGCCGCACATGACGCAGGCCCTGCAGACCACGGACGCCCTCTCCAGCCTGAGCATCTCCTGCTTTTTGCTGCTCTTCGGGGCCTCCATGCTCTTCTGGGGCCCGCTCAGCGACAAATACGGCCGCAAGCCCGTGCTTTACACGGGCGCCCTGCTCTATGTGGTCTCCAGCCTGTTCCTGGCCCTGGCCCAGTCCATCTGGCCCCTGCTGTTCTGGCGCGCCGTGCAGGCCATCGGCAGCGGCGGCATCAGCGCCATGGCCCTGGCCATCGTCAAGGACGTGCTGCGCGGTCGGGCCATGGAAAAAGTCATCACCTGGATCCAGACCATCACCATCCTGGCGCCCATGCTGGCCCCGGTCATCGGCGGGGCCCTGCTGGCCGTCACCGACTGGCGCGGCATCTTCGCCTGCCTGCTGCTCTGCGGCCTGCTGGCCGGTGCCGGGACACTGCTGCTGCGCGAGACCATGACCCACCCGGTGCAGGGCAATGCCTTTCGCACGCTGGGCCGTCTGCTGGTGGTGCTGCGCCACCGGGGATTCCGCTGCCTGCTGCTGCTTTTTTCCGCCACCAGCATGCCCTTCATGGCCTATCTGGCCCTTTCCTCCTATATCTTCCAGGGCCTGTTCGGGCTCTCGCCCCAAGCCTACAGCCTGTTCTTCGCCTTCAATGCGGGCATGAGCATGCTGGGCCCGCTGGCGCATGAGCGCTTTTTCCGCACCGCGCCCCGGCGCCTCTTCTTCTCGGCCTATCTGGGCATCGTCGTAGTGGCCGGGCTGGGCCTGCTGCTGGTGGGGGATCGGGGGCCCTTCATCTTCGCCCTGCTCTGCGCGCCCATCAGTTTTTGCGGCAGCGCCCTGCGCCCCCCGGCCACGGTGCTCATGCTCAACCAGATGCGCAACGATACCGGCAGCCTGACGGCCCTCATCAACAGCGGCGGCCTGCTGTTCGGCAGCCTGTCCATGCTGCTCTGCGCCCTGCCCGTCTGGCCCGGCCCCGTGGCGGCCCAGGCCCTCATGGCCATCCTGGTGGGTCTGGCCTGCCTGCTGGGCTGGCTGTGGCTGGACAGCCACAAGGTCTATGAAGGCTGATCGCCGCGCTCTTTCCCGGGACATCCCAAAAAGTCTCGACAGGGGATCTTCCCGCACCTGCCGCGGCAGTCCTTCGGGGCTGCCGTGACACTTTTTGTCCCATGGCGGCGCGTTCTGTTCTCCATGCTGGCAACGTCGTTGCCAGTCCGGGGCTGTCGTCGCCTGCTCCTGTCGGGCCCGATCGCCTTTGGACGAAGAAAAATGGACACTTCCGGCTTTCCCCTGTAGGCTGGAAGGAACTGGCATGAAGCTTGCTTCACCCAGGACAGCATTTGCCCGTACATCCCGTACCGCACCTATCGACCATTTCCCGGGAGGGATCCCATGCCCCAGATCGATCGCGTCAACGTTGCCACTCTGACCCGACTGGCCGACATAGCCGGCACCCATGACCGTCTTGTCGCCACCGCGGAAGGCGGCATCCAGACTTCCGGCAGGGTCAGCGCCTTCTTCACCGCCAAGGCCACCCACCGCGCCACTGCCGAAGCTTTCCTCGGCGCCATCCGCAACAAGTACGGTGACGGCATCGCCGATGCCCTGGCCCCGCAGCTCAGCGCCATGCGCCGGCAGGGCAAGCCGCTCAAGGCCCGCGTTGCCCGCGACATCCTGGCCCAGGCTTCGAACATGTCGCAGGCCCTGGGCCCGGCCAACACCGAGATGGCCCGCCGATTCCTGCTGGGCAACAACGGCGCGGGCGATACCCGCAATCTGGACCATGCGCTGCAGGACTTCTACGCGAAGAACAACCTCCAGCCCTCCCCGGCCCTGCGCCAGGCCTTTGAGCGGATCATCAACGATATGGCGGCCAACAGCCAGAAGCTGCTTTCCTATCAGGACATGGCCGATGCCGTGACCATGCGGACCCTCCAGTCCCGGCCCGCGGACTACATGCTCTGCGGCATCGATCCGCAGCTGACCCGCGACGCCGCCCTGGATGCCTGCGCCACCCATCTTGGTGTGGACGGCGAACTCAAGGCCCAGCTGGGGCAGCTCATGGACCGCGTGCTGGTGGAAGAAAGCGCGGCGGGACGTCAGGGCACGCCCGCGGACTTTTTCCGCGATCTTTCCACGGCCAACCAGACCTCCCTGCAATGCTTTGCCTTTGCCTGCGGCAAGCCGGGCCTGGGCGATGCCACGCTCCGTGATGCCATGTGCCTGGCCCCCCGTCAGTCTGTGGGCGAGATGTCCTCTCTGGCTCCCCAGCTGAACCTGGGCGGCGGTATCTCCCTCATCATGGTGGCCATGCGGCACATGGACGAGATGCGCGCCCAGCAGCCCCAGGGCCCCCTCAGCCGCGAGACCCTGTGGCAGGGCTGCTTCCAGGAGCCTATGCCGCAAGATCTGGCTGCCAAGAGCCAGCGTGATTTCAACAGCGCCATGTATGAAAAGCTCCTGGGCATGTTCCAGGCCCGCACGGATGATCCCGCGGCCCCCTTCACCGGCATGCTCCTGCTCAGTGCCGGTGTGCGCCTGGAAAAGGCCCTGGAAGCCGTCAGCGGTGGCGCCAGCTTCGACCTCAAGGACTTCGCCTTCCCGCCCAGCCTGACACCGCTGGCGCGCCTGGGCGACATGGCCAAGGTGGAAAGGGAGATGGCCTTGGACCTGCAACGGCGCGGCACGCAACACGCCATTCCCGGTTACCGGCCCACCATCAGCTTCGGCGGTGTGGGCATCCCGGCGGAGGCAGAGGCCACCGTCCATATCCAGGACATCGCCTACATGACCGACGAGGACAAGAACGATTTCAAGCATGGCCGGCCGTCCACCATGTCGCACAATCTGGCCATCCGGGCCCAGCTGCTCTGCGGCAACAATGACGCGCAGGCACGGCAGGTCCTCCTCAGCATGGGCCAGTCCGGCGCCTTCCTGGTACGCACCCTCAGCAACCGGACCGGCGTGCTGCAGGACGAGCACTCGCCCCTGGACATCGACATCCGCCGCGAAGCCAACGGCGATGTGACCATGCGTTACCACACGCCGCCCCAGTCGCCGCTGGATGCGGACTTCACCTACACCATCACCCCGGACGGCCAGGGCGTGCTCACGGCCTGCCGCATGCAGGCCCGTCAGCCCCAGGACGCCTGATCCCCTAACAAGGAGCCCCTGCCATGAACCCCGCTTTTTCTTCCCTGCTGGCCGCCCTGGCCCGTGAACTGGATCTGCCCGGCATCGAGACCCGCGACGGCGATTCCTCCTGCCTGCTGGGCATCGATGACTTCGAGGTCAGCCTGCGCTGCCTCTCTACGGATCAGGTCATGATCTTCACCGTGGTGGCCCCCCTGCCCGCGCGCAAACGTGACGAGCTGTATGCCGCGCTGCTGGACGCCAACACCTTCTTCCACCAGACCCAGGGCTTCACCCTGGCCGCCCGCGAGGATACGGGCGTGACCCTGCAGGGCACGCTGCCCCTGGCCGCGCTCACCGATACCAATGTGGGCACCTGGGTGAGCAATTTCGTCAACGTGGCCGAGCTCTGGCAGGAACGCTGCCTGGCCTGTGACGACGCCGCTGCCGACGCCCCGGAAGCGCCCGCCGTTGATCCGGCCCTGATGGGCGGCATGCTGCGCATCTAGCCGGCACATCCCGCCTCTGTCATACCCTGCCGCGCCCGAACCCGCCCGATACTCCCGCGGCCTGCCTGCAGGGGCAGACTTTTCCCTCCCCATACGAAACGGGGCGACGATCCGTCGATCGCCGCCCCGTTTCCCTTGCCGCATGCGCAGCTCCGCCCTTCGGGAAATACCGGGAAATGCCGTTGCCCTTTCCCGGAACAGGACAGAGCCCAGCCTTGAGGCCCACTCCCGAACCTGCTATACTCTTGCTCCGCCGTGTGCGGGCCCTGCGTCCGTATCCGCTTTCCGGTGCCGGACACGGCCGTCCCGTACCGCCCCGGCCGCACATGGCCTTCTCTTCCCTTCATCGGCCGTCGAGGCCCGGAGTTCCCGCATGTCCGATTTCGTGCATCTGCACTGCCACACCGAATACAGCCTTCTTGACGGCGCCATCCGCGTCAAGGATCTCTGCTCCCGTGCCAAGGATTTCGGCATGCCCGCCTGCGCCATCACCGACCACGGCAACCTGTTCGGCGCGGCCAAATTCTTCCTGACCTGCAAGGACTTCGGCATCAAGCCCATCATCGGCTGCGAGGTCTACGTCTGCCACGACCATCTGGACAAGACCTCCGAGCTGGCCCGCAAGCGCAACCACCTGATCCTGCTCTCGGAAAACATCGAGGGCTACCACAACCTGGTCAAGCTGGTGAGCCGCAGCTACCTGGAGGGCTTCCACTACAAGCCGCGCGTGGACAAGGCCATGCTGCGCCAGTATTCCGAAGGCCTCATCTGCCTTTCGGCCTGCATCGCGGGCGAGATACCGCGCGCCCTCAACGCCGGCGACATGGACGGCGCCATCGCCCTGGCCCGCGAATACGCCGACATCTACCCGGACCGCTTCTATCTGGAGCTGCAGTCCAACAGCCTGCCCGAGCAGGAGATCGCCAACAAGGGCCTGCTGGAGATCGCCGACCATCTCAAGCTGCCCATCGTGGCCACCAACGACTGCCACTACCTCAACGCCGACGACGCCGACGCCCATGAGGTGCTGCTCTGCATCCAGACCCAGACCACCATGGACGACCCCAAGCGCATGCGCTTCGGCACCCATGACCTCTACTACAAGTCCGGCGAGGAGATGGAGGCCGTGTTCGGCCATCTGCCCCAGTCCCTGAGCAATACGGCCGAGATCGCCGAGCGCTGCAACGTGGAACTGGACATGGGCCACCACTATTTCCCGGTCTACAAGCTGCCCGAAGGGGCCAGCCTGGATTCCGAGTTCCGCCGTCTGGCCGAGGAAGGTCTGGAACGCCGCCTGGAGAAGCACCCCAACCGCGCCAACATCGACCCGCAGGCCTACCGCGACCGTTTGCAGTACGAGCTCAAGGTCATCCTCGAGATGGGCTTCCCCGGCTACTTCCTCATCGTGCAGGAATTCATCAACTGGGCCAAGGACCACGGCATCCCCGTGGGCCCGGGCCGCGGTTCGGCCGCCGGTTCGCTGGTGGCCTGGTCGCTGCGCATCACCAACCTGGACCCCCTGCCCTACAATCTGCTCTTCGAGCGCTTCCTCAACGCCGAGCGCGTCTCCCTGCCCGATATCGACGTGGACTTCTGCGAACGCCGCCGTACCGAGGTCATCCAGCATATGGTGGATACCTACGGCAAGGACAGCGTGGCCCAGATCACCACCTTCGGTACCATGAAGGCCAAGGGCGTTGTGCGTGACGTGGGCCGCGCCCTGGGCATGAGCTTTGCCGAGACCGACCGCATCGCCAAGCTGGTGCCCGACGACCTGAAAATGACCATCAACAAGGCCCTGGAAGCCGAGCCCGACCTCCAGAACCTGTACGATACCGACCCGCAGGTCAAAAAGCTGCTGGATACGGCCCGCCGTCTGGAGGGCCTGTCGCGCCACGCCTCCACCCACGCCGCCGGTCTGGTGGTCTCGCCCCGGCCCATGGACGAGTTCCTGCCCCTCTACACCGGCAAACGCGGCGAACTCGTGACCCAGTTCGACGGCCCCATGACCGAAAAATCCGGTCTGGTGAAGTTCGACTTCCTGGGCCTCAAGACCATGACCCTCATCCAGGACACCCTGGACAACATCACCCTGCAGGGCAAGACGCCGCCCGACCTGGACAACCTGCCCCTCACCGACGCCGCCACCTACGACCTTTACGCCCGCGGCGACACCGACGGCATCTTCCAGGTGGAAAGCTCGGGCATGCGCCAGTACCTGCGCATGCTCAAGCCCTCGTGCTTCGAGGACGTCATCGCCATGCTGGCCCTGTACCGTCCCGGCCCGCTGGGCTCCGGCATGGTGGACGAATTCATCAAGCGCAAGCACGGGCAGGTGCCCGTGGTCTATCCGCACGAGTCCCTCAGCGACTGCCTGCGCGATACCTACGGCGTCATCGTCTATCAGGAACAGGTCATGCAGATCGCCCAGATCATCGCCAGCTACACCCTGGGCGGCGCTGACCTGCTGCGCCGCGCCATGGGCAAGAAAAAGCCCGAAGCCATGGCCAAGGAACGCGTCAAGTTCGTGGAAGGCGCGCAGAAGAACGGCGTGGACAAGGCCAAGGCCGACGAGATCTTCGACTTGATGGAAAAGTTTGCGGAATACGGCTTCAACAAGTCGCACTCCGCCGCCTATGCCCAGATCTCCTACTTCACGGCCTACCTCAAGGTCCACCATACCGTGGAGTTCATGGCCGCTCTGCTCACCTCGGAAATGAGCAACCAGGAAAAGCTGCTCAAGTACATCTCCTGCTGCAAGGACATGGGCATCGACGTGGTGCAGCCCTCGGTCAATGCCAGCCAGCGTTCCTTCTCGGCCCGCGAGGGTAAGGTCGTCTTCGGTCTGGGCGGCATCAAGAACGTGGGCGACAGCGCCATCACCGAGATCATGGACGCCCGCAAGGACGGCGAGTACGTCTCCCTCTTCGACATGTGCTGCCGCGTGGACCTGCGCAAGGTCACCAAGCGCGTGCTCGAAGCCCTCATCAAGGGCGGCGCCTGCGACTGCTTCGGCGTCTCGCGCGCGGCCCTGCTGGCCGCCCTGGACACGGTGGTCACCCGCGCCCAGAAAAAAGCCAAGGAAAAAAATTCCAACCAGATCTCCCTGCTGGCCATGGCCCCGCAGGTGGAAGCCAAGCCCCAGCCCGGCATCGGCTTCGACTGCCCCGAGTCCGGCATCCCCGAGATGGACGAGGACCAGCGCCTCAAGAACGAAAAAGAGGCCCTGGGCTTCTTCCTCACCAGCCACCCCCTCCAGCCCTTCAGCCGCGAGATGCGCCGCCTGCGCCTGACCACGCTGGAAGACGCCCGCGACCTCTACCCCAAGGCCGAACTGAGCACCGCCGTGCTGGTGGTCAGCCTCAAGGAGGTCATCACCAAGTCCAAGGGCGAGCGCATGGCTTTCGTGGGCGTGGAAGACCTTACCGGCCATGCCGAGGTCACCTTCTTCCCCCGCGCCTATGCCGAGGCCCGCGAGCTGCTCAAGAGCGAACAGCCCCTTTGTCTGCGCGCCACGGTGGACAGTCAGGTGGACGCGAGCCGCGACAGCGACGAGGACGGCGAAGAGACCAGCCGCGAGGTCAAGCTGCTGGGCCAGAGCGTGACCCTGCTTTCCGAGGCCTGCGGCCAGAGCGATACGCCCATCTGCGTGCAGATACCGGCCCACCGCCTGGGCGAGGAGGACATCCTGGCACTCAAGGCCATCCTGGAGGCCCATCCCGGCAATGTGGAGGCCGAAGCCATGGTCCTGCTGGACGGCGTGCGCTGCCACCTTACACTGGGGCCGCAGTTCCGCGTCAGCCCCGGCCCCGAACTGGACAGGGCCCTGGCCGCCTGGGCCGGATAAAAAACGTTTTCCGGGGGGAAGGACCCCCCTTTAGCTGGCGCCCAAAGGGGGTTCCTTCCCCCCGGGCCCCCTATCCTCCCCCAAATGCGCTTTATCCGGCCAAGATATGCGACGGCCAGGGAGGACAGGCCACAGACCTTCCCGAAACGGTATCCCTCCGGGAAAGGATCACGAATGAACCCTGGCTGGCCAGAACAGCCAAAGGAAAGGATATGTCCAAGAAAATCTGGCGCCTTACGGTGCGTGACGAGATTTCCGCAGGCCATGCCCTGCGCCATTACGAAGGCAAGTGCGAGCGTCTGCACGGCCACAATTTCGCCGTGGAGCTGACCGTGGAAGGCGACAAACTCACCGAAAATGTGGAGCTGCTGCTGGATTTCAAGGTCCTCAAGCGCGCCCTCAAGGAAGAGCTGGCCGCCCTCGACCATCAGATCATCAACGAGGTACCGCCCTTCGACCGCCTCAACCCCTCGTCGGAAAACATCTCCCGCCACATCTTCCAGAACGTGGCCCGCCGTCTGGCCGCCGATGAAAGCGCCTGTCATGTGCGCGTCCACAGCGTCAGCGTCAGCGAAAAGGGCGCGCAGACCGCCACCTATCTGGAACTGGACGACTAGTTTTGCCGGTCCGGCTGTCGTCGTCGGGCCTGTTACGGCGGGGGAGGCAAGAGTCCCTTTTGAAAAAGGGGGGCCTTCCTCCCCCCCTTCCCCCGAAAATGTTTCTTCCGGTCGCGCTGGAAGGTCCCTGCCGCTATCATGCGGGGAAAGAAAGCGCTCCCAGGCGGAGATGCGTCAGGCGCAAGGCAAGGGACGTCTCAAGACAGCGGCAAGGCGACAGTGCAGACGAACAAGGCTTCTCTTTTCTCTGCCCTGCACTTTCCCCACCCTTCCCTGCGGACGATATGCGCCTGTCCGCGCCATACGTTTTCTGCCACAGCACGCAAAAAGCTCCCTGAAAAGGGAGCTTTTTTCATGCGCTGCCGCTTCCGGACGAAGCGCTCGCAACAAGAGCAGGGCTGGCGGGGTGGCAGGGATTTTCGCCGTCGCGCGGCGACCGCCGTCCGTACGGTACCACGATCGTATCGTGGTCGCGCACCCGCCGATAACACGCGCGGGGGATGGGATGGAAGGACGGGGAGCAATGGCGCTCCTCCCGCGCCGACAGCGACCGCATGGCCGCCGCAGACCATAGCCGTCGCAACGAAGGAAGCTGCGGGCAGCGACGACAGCAACGCAAGCTTCCCCTTCTCTCCAGATACGCCACTCAGGCCGTTTCTTTCCGGCGGGCCACGATGCCGCGCCGGGCCAGTTCGGCCACCACCTTTTCCGCAAAGACCGGCAGCATGGCCTCGGCCTCGGGCGAAAGGCCCACCTGCATGGTGCGCCAGTCAAAAGGCTGGAGGCCGAAGGCCAGGCATTGCGGACGGCACCCGGCCAGCTCGCAGACCTGCAGGGTCTGGAGCAGATCCGTCTGGTGCATGGAACCCTGAAAGCTGAGGCTGCGGCTCAGATCCTCGTTTTCCAGCAGATAGACCGTGCCCGGCTCCTTGCCGCCCAGCACCACGTCCAGCACCACCAGCAGATCGCACTCCTCCAGTTCGGACATGAGCAGAAGCCCCTGGGTGGCACCTTCCTGCAAGCGCACGTTCTCCGGCCAGTCGTAGTTCTTTTCCAGATGGTTCACGGCGGCCACGCCGAAGCCTTCGTCACGCAGCAGGATATTGCCCACGCCCATGATCAGCACGCGGGGAGCGGCCACAGTCTCGCTCATGGAGCCTCCTTGGATGGCGGCCGTCCCGGCGGACGGCGCATGAAAAAGGGGAAGGGCCCCTTGAGGACAGCCCTTCCCCCAACGAACGGATACGGATTACAGGACCTTGAACTCGTGCACCTGATTGGTCTCGCCGTCGATGACATGCACGGCGCAGGCGATGCAGGGGTCGAAGGAATGGATGGTGCGCAGGATCTCCACAGGCCGCTTGGGATCGGCCACGGGCGTGCCCACCAGGGCCTGTTCGGCGGCGCTCAGCACATGCTTGGCGTCCCGGGGCCCCAGGTTCCAGGTGGTGGGCACCACCAGCTGGAAGTTGCCGATCTTGCCGTCTTCGATGCGCAGCCAGTGCGACAGGCCGCCGCGCGGGGCATTGACGAAGCCCACGCCGCGCCCTTCCCTGGGCACGCTGCATTCCATGGCGATCTTCTTGTCGCCGCCGGCGATGTTGGCTTCGTATTCGGCCAGCCACTTTTCCACCTGCTGGGCGATGACCAGGGTCTCGACGCCGCGGGCGGCGGTGCGGCCCAGGGTGGAGAACAGGGCTTCCGGCCCCACGCCCAGGGCGGACAGCACCTTGTCCACTGCGGGCTTCACGGCTTCATGGCCCTGGGCATAGGCCACCAGCATCTGGGCCAGCGGACCGGTCTCCATGGCCAGGCCGTCATAGCGCGGCGCCTTGAGCCAGGAATAGCGGTCCGTATCGCCCATGCGGGTAAAGGCGGGCTTGGTCTCGCCGTCGTAGGGGGCGCGGGCCTCTTCGCCTTCGTACCAGCTGTGGCGCACATGCTCGGCGATCTTGCCGGCATCGAAGGGATGCACGGTATCCAGCTTGCCGTCCAGCAGCACGCCGGGCTTGAGCCAGCGTTTGGTGATATCGCGCTCGCCGCCCACTTCGGGGAATTCACCAAAGGCCATGAAGTTGCGGCAACCGCAGCCCAGCGCGGCCCAGTCCTTGTAGGCACCGGCCACCAGCAGCAGGTCGGGGATGTAGACTTCTTCGATGAATTTGCGGGCCTGCAGGTACAGGTCACGGAATTCCTTGATGCGCTCGGGCGTCAGGGATTCATAACAGGTCACGCCGCCGGGGATGAGGAACTGGGGATGCGGGTTCTTGGCGCCGAACACGGCCATGGCCTTGGCGGCGCTGACCTGCACGCGCAGGGCTTCCAGATAGTGAGCCGTGGCCACGAGGTTGGCTTCGGGATCCAGATAATAGGCCGGATGCCCGCCCAGGAAATAGGCGTTGGTGAAGGGCCCCAGCTGGCCGCTGTCCACAAAGGCCTTCAGGCGGGCCTGCACGGCCTTGAAGTCATCGGCCGTGGCCTTGCGGGGCGAGATGGACGAGGCCAGCGCCGCGGCCTTGGCCGGATCGGCCTTGAGGGCGGCGGTCACGTCCACGAAGTCCAGGGCGTGCAGGTGGTAGAAGTGCACCATGTGGTCGTGCATGAACAGCAGGCCCAGCACCAGATTGCGGATATAGGTGGCATTGGCGGGCAGGGTCAGGCCCATGGCGTCTTCCAGGGCGCGGGTGGAGGCCAGGGCGTGGGTGTAGGTGCACACGCCGCAGGTGCGCTGGGTGAAGTGCTGGGCATCGCGGGGGTCGCGTCCCTTGAGGATCACTTCCAGGCCGCGATACAGGGTGCCGCAGCTGCGGGCATCCTTGATGCGGCCGTTTTCCACTTCCACCTCGATGCGCAGGTGGCCTTCGATACGGGTCAGCGGGTCAACGACAATGGGGCCGGAGAAATTGCTCTGGGGCGTTTTCATAACTTGGCTCATGCTGGCAGCTCCCTAGTTCTGGTAAAAAGGCGACAGGTCATCCCAGAAATTGGGCTCGCTGCAACCGATGCAGGGATGTCCGGCCCGCACGGGCCAGTTGGTCTCGTTGAACAGGGCCTTGGGGCAGTTGTTGTAGGTGCTGGGGCCCTTGCAGCCCAGATCGTACAGACACCAGCCCTTGCGCGCTTCTTCGGAATCGAAGGAGGGCGCGAACTCGCCCGCCTCGAAATGGACGCGGCGCTCGCACAGATCGTGTACGGACTGGCCGTAGAACATGAGCGGACGGCCCAGATCGTCGAGCTTGATCTCCTTGTTCTGCAAAAAGGCCACCAGCGTGCCCACCAGGTTCAGAGGATTAGGCGGACAGCCCGGGATATTGATGGCCTTCACGTCCATGCCCAGCTTGGCGAAGCAGTCATTGACGCCCACGGAGCCGGTGGGATTGGGCTTGGCGGCCTGCACGCCGCCGTAAGCGGCACAGGTGCCCATGGTGACCACGGCCTTGGCCTTGGGCAGCACGCGCTTGCACAGGTCCAGCATGGTGTGGCCGCCCACATAGCCGTACTTGCCGTCCATGGCCGTGGGGATGGCGCCTTCCACCACGCAGATGAAGCCTTCAGGATTGCTGATGGCCTGATCCAGCGCGGCCTCGGCGGCTTCGCCCGCGGCGGCCATGATGGTTTCGTGATAATCCAGGGAGATGGTGTCCAGGATCAGGGTGTCGAGGAAGGGTTTGCAGGTGCGCAGCAGGGCCTCGGAACAGCCCGTACATTCAGCGCAGTGCAGATAGACCACGGAGGCGCGACGATTGGTCAGCGCCGCGGCCACTTCCGTGGCCATGCTGGGCCCAAGGCCCATGGTCACGGCCACGGCCGTGCAGAATTTCAAAAAATCACGACGGCTGACGCCCTGTTGCGCCAGACGTTCCTCCCCACCTTTTTTGCCCAGACCAACGGCAATACGCATACGTGCCTCCTGTCTGCAGGATGAGATAAACGGGAATGATGAAGACCGCACAAGATGAAATGGAAGGCTCCAGCCACGGAGCCTTCCCCCGACTGCCGTCCACTGCATGAGGTGCATGCCACAGCAAAGGACGACCAAGGCCATGCATGGTCGAATGGGGAGTATGCGGCGAGGGGAAGGAATGGGAGGGATTATGCGTGGGCATGCCATCCATTGCCCGCGCCGCAGCCGGAAATGACGCGAACCCGCGTCTTCAGCCGGCTACTTCACAAACGGACAATGAACATGATGCCTCCTTGCGGCGGAGAATTCCGCCATTGGCAGCCATCCTACCCTGCCACCGGCATCTGGTCAACCACCCCACCGCTTTTCCGGCAGTGGGCAGGGCCTCCCCGACCGCATGACCGCTTGCCAAGGCTGAAAAAAATTTTTCTTTTCCCCTTGCTCCGGCAACGTTTCCGGCCTGCCTGCCCGTCCCCAAAGCAGGCCGGGAAAGCTGCGGCCAACAAACACGTCAGAAAAGCTTGCACGCCACTTGCGGGAAGTCCTCCCTGCCGCCCCCATCAGGCAACATCAGCCAGTCATGCCGCCCAAACGCGTGACATCCCGCCGGTGTCGCTCCCCTCTCGACCCTGCGTGCCGCATCTGGCATACTGGCACCACCGACATGATGCCGGAACGAAACCGTCAGGAGGATATGAATGAAAACCCTGGATTGTCGGGGCCTTGCCTGCCCCCAGCCTGTGATGCGCACCCGCGACGCCCTGGAACAGGGACGGCCGCAGGAGCTGCTCGTCCTGGTGGACAACGCTGCCGCCAGCGAGAACGTGAGCCGCTTTTTGCGCCGCAGCGGCTTTGAAGTCAGCGTCAACCAGCCCGAAAACGCCCTGTGGGAAGTGCACGGCCTGAGCAGCGCCACACAGGTGGAAGCCCCGGAACAGGCCCCGGCCGCCGCTCCGGCAGCGGACACGGAAAGCCGCAAGACCCTGGTCCTCATCACCACCGATACCCTGGGCCGCGGCGATGACGAACTGGGCGCCCGCCTGATGGAAAACTTCCTGGCCAGCCTGCCCGAACTGGGGGCCTCCCTGTGGCGCATCGTGCTGCTCAACGGCGGCGTCAAGCTGGCGGCCACGGAGGGCAAGTGCCTGGATACCCTGAAGCAGCTGGAAAGCAACGGCGTCAGCATCCTTGTCTGCGGGACCTGTCTGAACTTCTTCAACCTGCTGGAAGCCAAGCAGGTGGGCGAGACCACCAACATGATGGACGTGGTGACCAGTCTTTCCCTGGCCGACAAGGTCATCCGGCCCTGACCGCAACGCCTGCGGGCCGTGCGGGAAAGCACCTTTCCCTGCCCGCGCATGAGGCATAAAAAAAGAGGGACGCTCCACAGCGTTCCTCTTTTTTTACGTCTTGGCCCCTGCAACAGGGCAGGCCATCTGAAAATTTCCCGGCCTCGCCAGTATCTTCCCTCATGGGACGGCCCTTTCTTCTTCCCGCATATCCGCCGGTCCCGGCCGCGTATCCCCTGCCGCAGACCGCAGCCAGCGAAGCGGCACTTCCCCTCAAAGCCTTCCCCCCTGAAGTCCCTGTACTCCGGCCAGGAGACGATAGCCCTCCCTGTGATCCAACGCCGGGGACCTGCGGCCAGACCAGAACAAAAGTTTTCGGAGGATGGAGGGGGTACGGGGGAGGAAGGGCCCCTTTTGGAAAAGGGGCCCTTCCTCCCCCGCCCCTATCCCTGGCCTTCCCACAGCCCGGACAGCACTGCAGCCGTGCGGGCCAGCAATTCTTCCGTATGGCGGGCGGTGAGGCCGAAACGCAGCAGGGCCTGCCCGCGCGGTACGGTGGGCCAGCGGGCCCCCAGCACCAGCACCCCGCTCTCGGACAGACGGGCGGCCAGACGGCGGCAGCGCGCCTCATCGCCCACGGGCACGGACAAGATGTGCGCATCGCCCATGACCGGCAGCCCCCGTTCCGTCAGGGCCTGACGGAAAAAGGCCACGCGCGCGGCCAGCGTACGCCGTCGCTCCTCAAGGCGCGGCAGCTCCTCCACCAGCGCCAGCATGCAGGCCGCATGGGCGGGCGGCAGGGCCGTGCTGTGCATGATGGCCGAGGCCAGATGTTCGAACAGGGGCGTGAAGCCCCGGGGCAGCAGCAGGAACGCGCCCCACAGGCCCAGCGATTTGCCCAGCGTGCCCACCACCAGATCGGCCGGGGCCCGACCGCCATCCCGCAGGGCCTGCGCCGCGCACAGGCCGCGTCCGCCGGGACCCAGGGCCCCCAGCGCATGGGCTTCGTCCACACAGAGGAAAAATCCGTACCGACGCCGCAGGGCCGCCATGCGTTCCAGATCGAGGGCCGCGCCGTCCATGCTGTACAGGGACTCGGCCATGACCACGGGCTGCGGCGCGTCCGGCGGCAGGGAGGACAGCAGGCGCTCCAGATGGTCATAGTCCAGATGGTTCCAGGCCCGGATGCGCGCCCCGGCCAGCGGCAGGGCCCGCATGACGCTGGCGTGACAGCGCCTGTCCACAAAGGCCTCCTGCCCCTGCTGGAGCAGGGTGGTCACACAGGCCAGATTGGCCTGATAACCGCTGGGCAGGAACAGACATTCCGCAAAACCGAAGTAGTCGGCCACGGCCCGGCAGGCCTGGTCCACCACATCGCTGCGGCCCCCGGCCAGACGCGAGGCCGACGCCGACGGCGCATGGGCGGCAAAACAGGCAGCCACCCGCGCCTGCCAGTGCGCATCGGCGGCAAGGCCCAGACCGTCGTTGCTCATGAAGGAGATGTACTCCCGGCCGTCCCGGTACAGCAGCGGCCCGGCGGCTCCTCCGGCCATGGCGGCGCTGTCGCGGGCAAGGCCCAGACGGGCATCGGCGCGCAGGCGGTCGTTCAGACAGTCATAAAGGCTTCGGCGTTGTGGGACAGACATGAGTACAGCTCCCTGTAGCGGCTCTCCAGCAGTTCACGGGAAAAAGAGGCATCATAGGGCACCAGGCCCACGCGCAGTTCCAGCTCCAGCGGCGGCAGGGGCCCCTCAGGCCCGCAAAGCCCCCGCACGCGCACCAGCGAGGCCGCCACACTGCCGCCCTGTGCCGTCACCCGCACGTCCAGCCGCGCCGTGCCGGACAAGGGCCCGGCAGGCCACGGAGCGCGCTCCACGGACAGCAGGAAGGCATGGCAGGAAAAATCCCGCGCCACGCGCTGTTGCAGGGCGGCCGCCTGCGCGGCGGCCTCCAGCACCTGCCAGAAAGGCACGCCCTCACAACGGCGCCAGGCCGTGAGCCCCGGTGGGGAGTCCATGGCCCGGGCCGCATCCAGCAAGACGAAGGGCGACGGTGCATCCAGAAAGAAATCCGTGTTCATGGCCGCAGATCCACGGCAAGGGCGGCGTTCTGGCCACCGAAGCCGAAATTCTCCAGCAGGCCGCGGGAGGACGGGAAGGGACGGGGCTCCCGCACGAAGTCGAGACGGGCGGAACAGGGCCGTTCCAGATGGCGCACGGGCGGCATCCTGCCGTCACGCCAGGCGGCCAGCGCACAGTACAGCTCCAGTGCCCCGCAGGCCGAGGAACCGTGCCCCAGCCAGGATTTGAAGGCCATGACGGCCGGGCCGCCGGGCACATCGCCCAGCAGGCGCTCCCACAGCAGGCTCTCGGCCTGATCGTTGAGCTGCGTGCCCGTGCCGTGGGCCGAAAGCCAGCCCAGTCCGGCGGCATCGAGGCACGCCTCTTCCAGAGCGCCCCGCACGGCCAGCTCGGCCCAGGTGCCCCGTGCTTCGGGCGCGGTCAGGCTCTCGGCATCCACGGAGGCCCCGTAGCCCAGGATCTCCGCATGGACATGGGCGCCCCTGGCCTGCGCCGAGGACAGGCTCTCCAGCACGAAGGCCGCGCCGCCCTCACCGGGCACGAAGCCGTCCCGGCCCATGTCGAAGGGACGCGGGCCCGTACCGGGCGCACAAAGACTGAGGGCCCGGGCCTTGTGATAGCCCAGCAGTCCGCCCAGCGAAAGGCGGCTGTCCCCGGCCGCGACCAGTACGGCATCGGCCAGACCGAAGCGTATGCGCCGCCAGCCTTCGCCCAAGGCCTGCAGGGCCGAGGCGCAGGCCGCGTTGACGGTCAGGGCCTCGCCATGACAGCGGGCAAAACGGGCCAGGGCCCCGGCGGCGGTATTGGGCAGCCAGCGCAGCAGCCAGAGCGCGCCCAGCGTCGCGGTATCCTGCGGCGGCAGGCCCGGTTCACCGGTGACGTCCAGCATGGGCCCCACGGCGGCGATGATCTGCGAACGGACGGGCAGGCCCGCCTCCAGCCCGGCATCGCGCAGGGCACGCAGGCCCGAAAGGACAGCCATCCGGCTGCCCCGGTTCAGGTAATGGCGATGCCGCCAGCCTTCGAACTGCTGCCGGGCCTCGTCCTGGCCCCAGTCTTCCGCCGGGCAGACGGAAAGCCCTTCCAGCGCGCCGGAGGCCCGAAAGGCATCACGGCCCTCGCGCAGGCTGCGGGCCACGCTGTCCAGATCATGGCCCAGCGCCGTGCAACAGCCCGCACCGCTGATGACGACCTGCTCAGGCACGGCCATCAGGCTCCCTGCCGTGTGGCCTCAAGGGCCTGTTCCACCCAGTGGGCGATGTCGCCCAGGGTCAGGGGCGATTGCAGGGCCATGCCGTCGGCATCCGTATAATAGGCGGCCAGCTGCTGCCGCCGCGCTTCGTCCAGATGGCCGTAATGCTCGCGCAAAAAGGCGGCCTCATCCGGGGCGCCGGCCAGCTGGTAACGCAAGGAACGCAGGAAGGCGCGCTCCTCGTCCACAAAGATATGGAAGGTGGCGCCCAGCTGCACGCTCACTTCCAGCAGGTCGATGGATTCACAGGGCAGATCCTGCATGAGCAGGGTATCGTCGCTCAGGGTCGCGGCATCGCGCTCGAACAGATTGGCCACGATCTCGCGCACCTTGAGACTGATCTCGTCGTATCGCATCACAGCTCCGGGAGTTTGAGGGCCCCGAGGCCCCCGTCAAGAGTCACCACGCTGCCGTTGATGGCCGCGGCCTCCGCCGACAGCAGGAAGCACAGGCCCGGCAGCACGTCGTCCGGGCCCAGGCAGCGCCCGGCGGGCATGGCACGGGCCACCTGCCCGTGGCGGGAAAGGAATTCGTGCCCGCGTCCGGCATCCAGCCAGCTCAGACGGGCGGAACAGGCGCTGAGGCCGCGTCCGGCCAGCTCCACGCCGAGGCTGCGGTACAGGCCCTCACCGGCCAGCTTGGACGCGGCGTACCAGCCCTGCCCGGGCGACGGCCGCTGCGCGGCGCTGGACGAGACGAAGACACAACGGCCGAAACGGCGGGCCAGCATGGCCCGGCTCACGGCACGCAGGCAGCGGGCCCGCAGGGCGATGTCATCATCCGCCCAGCGCTCTATGGCCTCGGGCGCCGCCATGGCCACCAGCTGTTCGAAACGGGAATGCAGCAGATCCGCCAGATGCCCCACCGGCCGGCCCAGCAGGGCTTCACAGCGGGCGGGCAGGGTCTCGGGATCGCCAAGGACAAGGGCGGGCAGGCCGTCCTGCGCACAGCGGGCGCAGCCTGCGTCATCACGGCAGACACAGCAGACCTGCGCCCCTTCGGCGCGCAAGGCCAGCGCCAGGGCACGGCCCAGCTCGCTGCTGCCGCCAAGGATGAGGACAGAACCATGGAACGTCAATCGCATGGCCGCATAGTGAAAAAAAAGCGGCCCGGGCGCAAGGGCCCTGCCGCACACGGCCTGCGCCAGGCCATGGACAGGCCGGGATAAAGCCTGAAGATGCACCGGGCATGAGGCCCATAGGGCCATCCGGCATCACCCTCACAACAAAACCGGGAGACCGGCAGCCGCGCGTCCGCTTTGCGCAGCCCACGACCCGCCAATGACCGGAAGGACATTTTTTGCGGGGAGATGGGAGCGCCAGAAGGCGGAAAAGGGCGCTTTCCCCAAGCCTCCTTCGTCTCCTTCGGCAAGATCCCCTTGAAAATAGGGCTGCTTTCCCCTCATTCCAGAGAGAACACGGCTTCGGCCAGGCAGGCATCGCCGTGCAGCAGACGGCAGCGGACCTCCGACGGCAGGGCATCCCCCCTGTCTTCAGGCTCCATGCGGCACAGCAGGTCGCTGTCAGGCAGGACGAAATGGCGGAAGCGTGCCCGGCGCACGGCACGGACACGGCGGGACGGAAAGGCCTCTTCCACGGCCCGGCGCATGGCTTCCAGAAGGCAGGAACCGGGCACGCGGGGCGCACCGGGAAAATGGTCGGCCAGCAAAGGCGCATGGCCGGGAAAGCGCAGCACGGCCTCCAGGGGCGGCATCATTCGCCCCAGAGCAGATGCAGGGGACCGGCCGGAGCCAGTTTTTCCAGCGGGATGAAGACGCGCTGCGTCCCGGCGGCCCAGGGAGCCACCTGATAAGGCTGGAAGTAGACACGCACCCCGCCGGGCACCATGGCCAGCGCGGAAAAATTGTCCGCCAGGGGCTCGGTGCCGTCGTGGATCATGCTGTCCACCCGGCCGCCGCCCAGACGGGTGGCCAACTCCTTCCGGGACACGGCGGACATGATCTCCAGCGCCTTGTCCACGTTCTCGAAGATGTCCACCAGCCCCAGACGCTGGCCGGAAAGCAGGCTGTAGGTCAGCGGGATCACGTCCAGATTGCCGTGCGCGCCGCCGGTGTAGGTCCAGATCTCGAAGACGATGCTCAGGGCATTGGCCGAGGGACGCGTCAGGGTGTAGGAGCCTATGAGCTCGCAGGGCGGGAGTTCCTGCTCCTGCCACTCAAGGGCCAGCGGCGCCAGCTCGGCCTCGAAGGTCGAGGCGATGCGCTCCACCCAGTCGGCCACGTCGCGGTCCACGTCCTTGCGGCCCAGCATGGGATAGGTGACGGTGATGTCCGGCTTGCCCGGCCGGGAAACGCGGCGCAGGTTGCAATCCGTGACGGAGATGGGGGCAAGGGCGGGCTCGGGACGGGAGTCGGCCAGCATGGTGCCGTGCCCGTGCGCGGCGCTGGCCGTGGGACACAGATCAGGAGACAGTGCGAAGCACGACAGCAGGGCCGCCAGCGCAAGCATGCGAGCGGACCGGCAACAGGATCCCGGCAGATGACGGAGATTCCCAGAGCTGAACATCATACCCCCCAGACGACGGAAAAAGAGATCGCGGCATGGCGCCGCAAGCTGCTTGTAGAGGGCTCCTGCGGCCCTGTCAAGCCTTGCGGGAGCAAATAAAAGGCCGGTCTACCGACCCTGCGCGGACAGGGGGAAGACCGGCCGTAGGGAGCCTCTCCTCCAGACGGAGGCAAGGCCTTAATGATGCACGATATCCCGGACCTTGACGTGGAAGCCGTAACGCAGTTCGGCCACCAGGCGCCAGTGCCGCAGCAGGAGCAGGCCCGCCAGGATCAGGTACGTCCAGGCATAGAAGTTGTGCAGGCGCAGCGGGTCGTGGGGCAGGCCCAGCAGGGCTTCCAGCTGCACGTCATAGAAGGGCGAGAACAGCTGGGCCAGGAAGAACACCAGCAGGGCCGCCGCCTCGCGCAGGCCCAGGCGCAGGTCCAGCAGCAGGGCCACGGCAAAGATGGACTGGCCGGCCGTGAGGAAGATCTCCTGGAACTGGTGCGGGTCCAGGTTGATGGGGGTGGTGCCGCCGGAAGACACGGCGTAGACACCGGGGATCATGCCCACCAGCAGGGTCCACTGGTTGAGCTTGGAGGACAGCAGGCTGCCCAGGGCCAGACCGGCGTTGCCGCGGAAGGCGAACATCAGGGCCACGATGAATTCCGGCGCTTCGGAAGCGATGGGCGCCAGCCACTGCACCAGCAGGAACTCGTTGATGCCCAGGATCTTGCCGCTGGCCACCAGACTTTCGCTGAAGGGTTCGGCGTTGAACAGGATCACCAGGGCCGCGAACAGGAACAGACCGGCCACGGCACGCATGCGGGCGGGACGCGAGAGCTTGGCCAGGGTGGCCGCCGGGCCTTCGGGCTCCTCTTCCTCACAGGGGCGGCGGGCGATGATGCACATGTAGGCCACATAGATGCCCAGGAAGACCACGCCATCGAACAGGGTCAGGGAGCCCTTGAGCGGGATCAGCAGGGCATAGAGGGTGGCCAGGCCCAGGAAGAGGATGTCGGTGCGCTTTTCTTCGTGCAGGGCCACATAGTTATGGAAGCGGCCCGCGAAGATCAGCACGATGGCCGTCCAGCCGATACCGATGAGCAGCCGGTTGGCGCCCGTCATGTTGGCGATGGCATAATGCGAGTAGGCGCTTTCGGGATGCTGGCCCGCCATCCAGGTAAAGTACATGTCCACGGCGTATTCGGGCAGCACGGCGATGAAGGCCACCACGGCCACGGCCACGGCCTGGGGGATGTCGAGCTGGGCCACTTCGCAGGCCCAGGTCAGCAGGAAGGACGCGCCCAGGATGGCCAGGCCGGCCAGTACGGCCACCAGCATGGGGGAAACGTCCGCAGGGGCAAGGCGCAGGGCCAGGCCCGGCAAGGTCATGAGGATAGCCAGAAGGTAGGGACGCAGGTCGCGCAAAGACATGACGGTCTCCTTGGCGGGGTTTGGGTTTTACACAAAAAAAAAGACCTTGGCTGCATGCAGTCATGCGGCCAAGGTCTCACTAGTCGGCAGGGCCAACGGCAGCACCAGACGTGATGTCAGGCTGTTGATGCTGCCAGGGTCTCAAGGACCCAGTTACTCCCCTTAGGTGCGGATAAAATAGTTGCTCTCTCCCCGCCTGTCAAGCCTGAATCCGCCTTTTTCCTCCCCGTGGCCGTTCCCCGGATTGCAGGGCAGATGCCTCTCTGCTATGAGTAGCGTCATGAACATCATCTGCCCTCAATGCGGTTTCAGCCGTCCTTTCCCTCCCGATCGCGCTCCGGCGCATTCGGTGATCGCCACCTGCCCCCAGTGTTCCTGCCGCTTCCGCTTCCATCCCCAGGATGGCAGCAGCGAGCAGCTTTCGCCCGTCCGCAATGACGCCGCCCCGGCGGCCAGCGACCTGCCCCCCGGCGCCATCATCCCCGGCATGGGGGATGACGGGGAAGGCGGGGCCTCCTGCCGCCGCGAAGATCCCCGCGAGGAGATCCCGCCCTTCCGGCCCCGTGACCGGCAGGAAGAGCCTGGGCAGCAGACGGACGACGAGCCGCTTGAAGACGACTTCCGGGACGACGACGCCGATGACGACCGCCCCGGCCTGCCTTCCGGCAACCCCTGGGACGTGGCGCCTGCGCCTTCGGGCTGGATGGTGGCCTTTTACCGCACGGCCACGCGCATCATGTTCGGCGCGCCGGCCTTCTTCAGCTGCCTGCGCCCGCATCGCCGCTCCCTGCGCGCCCTGAGTTTCTACCTGATCGTCAGCGTCATCCTTTCCGTGGTGCAGCTGCTCTGGATGCGCGGCATGACCTCCATGCTCGTGGACGGCGGCATGGACCCGCAGATGCAGCAGATGATGGCCAGCACCCTGGCCATCCATGAGAGCATGCCCCTGTTCGTGCTCAAGCAGGTGGCCTTCGTGACCCTGCAATTGTATGTGCAAAGCGCCCTGCTCTATCTCATGTACCGGCTCATCCTGCGCGACAAACCGGAATTCGACCTGATCTTCCAGGTCAGCGCCTATGGCTCGGCGCCCATGCTGCTGTGCGTCATCCCCGTGCTGGGGGCGCTCACCGGCCTGGTCTGGAGCCTGGCCTGCACCCTTGTGGGCTACAAGACCGTGCTGCGCCTGGACTGGAGCCAGACGTTGCTGGGCTACGCGCCCGTTTTCCTGCTGGAGATGTTCCTGCTCCTGCAGGTGATGCAGATGCTCTAGCCCTGTACCGACCCTAACGTTTTCCGGGCCCGCCGCTGCCGCCAGCGCGGGCCTTTTCCCCCTCCGCCCGTGCCACCCATGAACGAAAACCCTTCCCAGCCCGTTCAGGACGCTTCCGCTCCTGGAGAAAAAAACGGTTTCGACCTCACCCGGCTGCTGCTGCCGGGAAGCATCGTCCTGGCCCTGTGCCTGCTGCTCTGCATCTGGCTGTGCATCGACATCTTTATCTGGCCGCTGGGCACGCGCCAGCGCATCCTCATGTGCCTGCTGCTGTTTGCCCTGCTCCTGCTGCTGGGCCTGGGCGCCTGCCTGTGGCGCGGCATCTACCTGCCCCTGCTCACGGCCCTGCGCGAACTGGGCCCCGATGCCGACGGACGCATGCCGCAGGGCTCGCCCGTGCCCGCCATCACCTGCCGCATCCGCCGCATGCACGAGAACATGCAGCGCACCCGCCTGGCCCTTGAGGAAAGCCACGAGAACCTGCGCCAAAACCTGCGCCAGACCGAAAAGATGGCCCTGGTGGGCAAACTGGCCGCCGGGGTGGCCCACTCCATCCGCAACCCGCTGACGGGCCTCAAGCTGCGCCTGTTCTCCTTCACCCGGGGCATGGAGCTTTCCCCGGCCCAGCAGGAAGATGTGCAGGCCATGAACGAGGCCGTGCGGCACATGGAAGCCATCACCAGCAATTTTCTGGAATTTTCGCGCCGTCCGCGCCTGAGCAAGGAGCCGCTGGACATGAGCGAGGTGCTGGACCGTACCCTCATCCTGCTGCAACCGCGCATGGAAGCCTACAAGGTGACCCTGCGCCGCACGCGGCACGCGCCCCTGCCCCGGGTGGACGGCGATGCCGAACAGCTGCGCGAGGCTCTGGCCAACCTCATCATCAATGCCTGCGAAGCCGCCGGTACCGACGGGGAAGTGCGCATCAGCGAAGAGCGCGGCCGCCTGGCCCCGCTGGGGCCCGTGGTGGTCATCCGCATCGAGGACAGCGGCCCCGGCGTGCCCGAAGAGCTGCACGAGGTCATCTTCCAGCCCTTCATGAGCACCAAGGTGGAGGGCACGGGCCTGGGCCTGCCCATCGCCCGGCGCATCTTTGAAGAACACGGCGGCTGGCTGCACCTGCACAACGCACCGGGACACGGGGCCAGCTTCGTCATGGTACTGCCTGTCCGCAAGGGGGACGACGTATGGCTGAGATCCTCATAGTCGACGACGACCACCACCTGCGTCAGGGCTTCCAGCGCCTGCTGGACGCCGAAGGCTACGAGACGCGCACCGCCGCCTCGGCCGAGGAGGCCCTGAACCTCATGCGGGAAAAGATGCCGCAATGCGTGGTCATGGACGTGCGCATGCCCGGCATGGACGGTCTGGAAGCGCTCAAGCGGATGCGTGCCCTGGAGGGCTGTCCGCCGGTGGTCATCATGACGGCCTATTCCACCACCGAGACCGCCATCGAAGCCACCCGGCTGGGGGCCTTCGACTACATGCTCAAGCCCTTCGACATCCCGCAGGTGCTGGAGCTGCTGCAACGGGCCCTGGCCGCGGGAGAGAGCCAGCGCCGCCACGAGGCCCAGTCCGCCGAGGAGGCTCTGGGCGAAGAGGACGACATCCGCCTGGTGGGACATACGCCCCCCATGCAGGAGCTGTACAAGGCCATCGGCCGCGTGGCGCCCACCGATGCCCTGGTGCTGATCCGGGGCGAATCCGGCACGGGCAAGGAGCTGGTGGCCAATGCCATCTGGCGCTACAGTCCGCGCTCCCGCCGTCCGTTCTCGGTCATCAACTGCGTGGCCATCCCCGACACCCTGCTGGAGAGCGAACTTTTCGGTTATGAACGCGGTGCCTTCACCGGCGCGCAGCACCGCCGCATCGGCCGTATCGAACAGGCCGCGGGCGGCACCATCTTCCTGGACGAGATCGGCGACATGCCGCCGGGCATCCAGGCCAAACTGCTGCGCCTGCTGCAGGAAAAACAGATCCAGCGTCTGGGCGGGCATGACTCCATCGACGTGGACGTGCGCATCATCGCCGCCACCAACGCCAATCTGGAGCAGGCCGTGGCCGACGGGCGCTTCCGCGAGGACCTGTACTACCGCCTCAAGGTGGTGACCCTCCGGACCCCGCCGCTGCGCGAACGGCGCGAGGACATCCCGGCCCTGGCGGCCTTTTTGCTGCACCGGCAGGCCGCCGAGCTGCACCGGCCCGATCCCGGTCTGGAAGAAGAGGCCCTGCGCTATCTGGCCGGTCTGGACTGGCCCGGCAACGTGCGCGAACTTTCCAATGCCCTGCAGAAGGCCCTGGTCTTCAACAGCGGCGCCCCGGTGAGCATCCGCGACCTGCAGCTGGTGCTGGATTCCCCGGCAGCGCATCCCCCCGCGGCGGGCCTCAGCATCAACGGCAACGGCGATACCGGCCCTGCCCCGGGCGTACGCCGCTCCCCCGTCGGCACCGGGAACGGCTTCCACGAAGGGGAAACTCCTGTCGAAGACGCCCCGGCTCCTGCTGGCGTACCTCACAACGACGAACAGCGCAGCCTGGCCAGCATCGTCACGGCCTGCCTCCGGTCCGGCGATCCTTCGCCCTTCGACACCTGCATGGACATCATGGGCAGGGCCGTGGTGCGCGAGGCCCTGCGCCAGTGCCGGGGCAACCGCTCGCAGGCGGCCCGCCTGCTGGGCCTTTCCCGCCCCACCCTGCTGGCGCGCATGGAAAAATACGGCCTGAAGATCGAGACCCGCATCAGCGACGAATGAGGGCCGCGGGGCAAACGCCCGTCACCGCTTCAATGCCCGCGCTATCCCAGGGCCTGCTGGGGGCCGCCGCGCCGCAGCCCCCAGGCACAGCCCAAACGGCCCGCCCGGTGACGGCACCTTCCCCCGCCGCACGGTTTTGCGGCATGGCAAGGCCATCTTTCCCGGCCAACGGGCACAAAAAAAGGCGCCGCCCCGAAGGGCAGCGCCTGGAAAAGTCAGGACCGGCCGAACTTACTTGTTCAGGCAGCAGGCGTCGTCCACCTTGAAGAAGGCAGCGGCCTTGGCGCCACACACGGGGCAGCTGTCACAGGGGCCTTCGTGGGTGTAGCCGCAGACCTTGCAGACGTAGAAGTCGACGTTGTCGAAAGCGTGGTTGTCAGCGGCAGCCTTCTTGTACAGGTTGGCGTGCACTTCTTCCACCTTGTTCACCATGTCCATGTACTTGGCCACGGCGGTCTGGCCTTCGGCTTCGGCTTCCTTGATCATTTCAGGATACATCTTGGTGAATTCGTAGGTCTCACCACCGATGGCGTCCTGCAGGTTGGCGGCGGTGTCGCCGATCTTGCCGGCGTTCTTCAGATGGGTGTGGGCGTGGATGGTTTCGGCGGCGGCAGCGGCGCGGAACACCTTGGCCACACCGGACAGGCCTTCCTTGTCGGCAGCCTGGGCGTAGGCGAGGTATTTGCGGTTGGCCTGGGATTCACCGGCGAAAGCAGCCATCAGGTTTTCGAGAGTCTTGCTCATTGTGGTTCTCCTTGGGGGGTATATGTTCAAAAAAGTGTTGTCTTAATCAGGAACGATTCCTGTTTACAGAAAACTCATGCCTTTGTAAAGCATTTTTTTGCGTATTTTTATTTCCGCCCCCAATAAATAAGGCCCGAATGGCCCGCGTCAATGTCCCGGAGCCGGATTAGCACCGTCTTTCCTGCACAAAAACGCCCTTTGTTCCATGCCCTGTCCGCAAAGCTTGCGAGCCGGGCCAAGGCAGGCTAAAAAAACGGCATGACAGCGACCACATCCCTTGCACAAGCCCTTTCGGCCCAGGACATCATCCGCCATTATGACCTGATGCCCCACGTGGAAGGCGGCCACTACCGGCGCGTCTGGTGCAGCTCGCAGGATCTGCAGCCCGAGAGCCTTCCCTGCGGCATTTACGGCAGCCGCCCGTGCAGCACGAGCATCCTGTATCTGTTGCAGGCGGGCGAGCGCTCACGCCTGCACCGCATCCGCCAGGATGAGTTATGGCATTTCCATCTGGGCGGCCCTTTGCGCCTGTACTGCCTGACCCCTGACGGCAAGGAGCTGGACAGGATACTGGGGGCCGACATCCTGGCCGGCCAGCATCTGCTGCTGCCCATGCCCGGCGGCTGCTGGTTCGGCGCCGAACCCTGCCCGGGGACGGATTTTTCCCTGGTCTCCTGTACGGTGGCGCCGGGCTTCGATTTTCGTGACTTCGAGCTGGCCAAGGCGGCCTGTCTGGTACGCCGCTATCCTTTTGCCAAAGAAGGCATCGAACATTTTTGCCGGCTGCCTGACGGCTGTCCCGATCCCGGGAAAGGCTGCCGGGAATGAGCCGCTTCCCCATCCCCGCGGCCGATGCCGCCGCCCCCTTCCAGACCGAGATCATCATCCGGCGCAGCCGTTTTTTGACCCACTGCGCGCATACGCCCGGCATGGAAGCCGCCCGCGCCTTCGTGGAGCAGATCCGCACCAAACACGCCGACGCCACCCACAACTGCTGGGCTTTCGTGGCCGGGGCTCCGGGACACAGCGGCCAGGTGGGCTTCTCGGATGACGGCGAACCGCACGGCACGGCCGGGCGCCCCATGCTGCAGGTGCTGCTGCATTGCGGCGTGGGCGAGATCACCATGGTGGTCACGCGCTGGTTCGGCGGCGTCAAACTGGGTACCGGCGGCCTGGTGCGCGCCTATCAGGATTCGGTGCGCGAGAACCTGGCCACCCTGCCGCTGGCTGAAAAAGTGCCTACCGTGGAGCTGGACGTGCAGCTGGACTATGCCCATCTGGACCGCCTGCACCGCCTGCTGCCCACCTTCGAGGCCCGCGTCTGCGCCGAGGCCTACGATCAGGCCGCCCGGGTACGCATCTGCCTGCCCGAGGCCCTGCGCGGCCCCTTCGAGGAAGCCATCGCCGGACGTACCGACGGCCGCGCCCGCTGTACGCCGGTCGAGGAAGCGTGAGGCAGGGGGCTGCCGCAAGACACGTCCTGCCGTCCCCCTCAAAGCGTCTCCGGCATATCCACAAGAAGGCTTCCCGCCCGAGCCGGCCCGCGCATCCGGCAGGCGCAGGCCCGTCCGCCTTTTCAGGCACGCCCCTTCCAGGGGAAGATGGCCAGCAGTCCCAGACCGGGATACGGATCCCCCCGATATAAAAATAAGCCCCGCCTGCTGTCCGGCAGACGGGGCTCGTCCATTCTTCAAACTCGGCGGGAGGAGATCCGTTCTCCCCCGGCAGCGTCCTTACTGTATCACCTTCACCGGCACATCGGGAGCCAGGCGCACGATACCGTCGATGATGACCTGTTCCCCGGCCTTGAGCTCGCCTTCCACCACGCTGATGTCACCAGCCTCAAAGAGGATGTTCACCTTGCGGTAAGAGGCCTTGCCGTCGGCACCGGCCACATAGAGGTAATTTTCCTCACGGCCGCTCTGCACGGCCCGGCTGGGGATGGCCAGGGCCTGGCGCGCCATGCCCAGCGGCAGTTCCACGGTCACGAACTGGCCGGGCCAGAGGCGACGGTTCTCATTGTCGAAGGTGGCACGCAGCTGGATGGTGCCGGTGGTGGTATCCACGCTGTTTTCCACCAGGGTCAGCAGGCCCTTTTCGGTCTGCCCGCCCGTGGGGGTCACGTCCACTTCCACAGGTCCGGCATGCATGCGGTCGAGGATCAGGGAAAGATGCCGCTCCGGAACCGAAAAGGTCACATATATGGGCGAAAGGGTGTCGATGCTGACGATGGGGGTGGTATCGGAGCTGCGCACCATATTGCCCTTGTCCACCTTGAGACCGCCCACACGGCCGCTGATGGGCGCGCGCAGGGTGCAGTAGGAAAGGTCGAGGGCGGCGCTTTCCACCGCGGCCTTGTCGGCCTGCACGGTGGCGCGCAGGGCCGCGGCCTCGGTGGCGGTCTGTTCGTAGGCCTCGCGGCTCACATAGCCGTTGCCCACCAGCTTGCCGTAACGGCCCGCATCGTTGGTGGCCTTGTGCAGCTGGGCCTCGGACTTGGCCAGCTGGCCCTTCTTTTCGCGCAGGGTGGCTTCAAAGGGACGCGTATCGATGGTCAGCAGCACATCGCCTTCCTTCACGTCCTGGCCTTCCGTAAAATGGACCTTTTCTATCTCGCCGGTCACACGGGGAGTGAGCCCCACACTGGCGGAAGCCTTGACGTTGCCCACAGCGCCGAGCACGCGCGGCACGTCCTGCGGCTGTACCGTCATCACATGCACGGGCGCGGCCTGTCTGCCGCCCTGTCCGTCCTTGTCGCCGGAACAGGAGGCCAGCACGGGGACGAGCAGCAGCAGGAAGATGGCAAGATGTTTCATGGCAGTCCTCACGATTTTCTGAATGATGCCTCAAAAACGTTGCACACCAGACACATCGCGTCAAGAAAACAAATGTGTGGTCCTGCCCGGGAGCGCTTGCCCTCCCTGCCTTCCCGGACGGACAGCGGCCCCGGGACAATTGACTTTCCCCCCTGTGCGGGCATAATAATCCCGCGGCGGGAGAGCCCGCGAACTCATCCGAAATTTCCGATGCTGGAGGCACAAGAATTGGCAAAAAACCGCGCATTGCAACAGTGGCGGGTGGAAGATTCCATCGAACTGTACGGTATCCGCAACTGGGGAGCCGGCTTTTTTACGGTGTCCGATGAAGGGGACGTGGTCGTCTGCCCGCAGGGCCCAAAGGGCCCGCAGATCTCCATACCGGAGATCATCTCCGGCTTGCGTGAACGCGGCTATGACATGCCCGTGCTGCTGCGCGTGGAAAACATCCTGGACTCCCGTATCGCCAGCCTGCACGAGTCCTTCCGCAAGGCCATCAAGAACCTGAACTATCAGGGCGAGTACCGCGGCGTCTTCCCCATCAAGGTCAACCAGCAGCAACAGGTGGTGGAAAAGATCGCCCAGTTCGGCTCCCGCTACCATCACGGTCTGGAAGTGGGCTCCAAGGCGGAGCTCATCGCCGCCGTCTCCCTGATGCGCGATACCGAAGCCTGCATCGTCTGCAACGGCTACAAGGATGAGGAGTTCATCGACCTGGGCCTGCAGGCCCAGCGCCTGGGCTTCAACCTGTTCTTCGTGCTGGAGATGCCCAGCGAACTGGGCGTCCTGCTCTCCCGCAGCCGTGAACTGGGCATCCGCCCCAACATCGGCGTGCGCGCCAAGCTCTCGGTCAAGGCCAGCGGCCACTGGACCGACTCCGGCGGCGAGCGCTCCACCTTCGGCCTTTCCCCGGCCCAGATCGTGGACGTGGTGGACAAGCTCAAGGCCTGCGACATGCTGGACTGCTTCCGCCTGCTGCACTACCACCTGGGCTCTCAGGTCTCCAACATCCGCGACATCCGCACCGGCGTCATGGAAGGCGCGCGCCTTTATGTGGGCCTGGTGCAGGAAGGCGCGCCCATGGGCTACCTTGACCTGGGCGGCGGTCTGGCCGTGGACTACGACGGCTCGCACACCAATTACATCTCGTCGCGCAACTACAATCTGGACGAATACAGCGCCGACATCGTGGAAGCCATCATGAGCATCCTCGACGAGCAGCAGGTGCCGCACCCGCACATCATCACCGAATCCGGCCGCGCCACCGTGGCCTACTATTCCGTGCTGTTGTTCAACGTGCTGGACGTGAGCGCCGTGGAAGAGGCCCAGCTGCCCGCCGAGCTGCCCGAAGACACCCCCGAGCCCGTGCTGAACATGCGCGAGGTCTACGGCAACATCAGCCTGCGCAACCTGCAGGAATGCTACAACGACGCCATCTACTACCGTGACGAGATGCGCAAGCTCTTCTCCACGGGCCGCGTGAACCTGCGCCAGCGTACCCTTTCGGAGCGTTTCTTCTGGGCCATCATCATGCGCATCGCCCAGGAAAAGGTGAAGCTCAAGACCGTGCCCCGCGACCTGCAGGACATCGACGTGAGCCTGGCCGACATCTACTACGGCAACTTCAGCGTCTTCCAGTCCCTGCCGGACAGCTGGGCCATCGACCAGCTCTTCCCGGTGATGCCGGTGCACCGCCTCAACGAGTTCCCCTCGCGCCAGGGCATCATCTCGGACATCACCTGTGACTCTGACGGCCGCATCGACCACTTCATCGACCCGCAGGGCCTCAAGACCACCCTGGACCTGCATCCCCTGAAGGACGGCGAGGAATACTATCTGGGCGTCTTCCTGGTGGGTGCCTATCAGGAGACTTTGGGCGACCTGCACAACCTCATGGGCGATACCAACGTGGTCTCCATCCGCGTCGATCCCGACGGCGGCTATGAGTACGTGCGCGAGATCCGGGGCGACTCCGTGGCCGACATCCTGAGCTATGTGGAATACGACCCCCGCCGTATCCTGGACGACCTGCGCGCCACGGCCGAACGCGCCGTGCGGGCCGGACGCCTGACCCCCAGCGACCGCTTTGCCGTGCTCCAGGCTTTTGAAGACGGCCTGCGCGGCTACACCTATTTCGAACGCTAGGAAAGAGGGCGCTCGCAGGGGAAGGGACCTTTTCCCGATGCTGGAAAGCCCCTCTCCTTGCGCCTCTCCAAAGCGCTTTCTGCAAACGTCGAACGCCCGGCATTTCCTGCCGGGCGTTCTTGTTTTGCCGCACGGGACGCACCACACGAAGGCAGCCAAGTCGCACGCCGACTATCGCAGTGCCGACGTCAATGCCCGGGAGCTTTTTCTCCCGATCCGGGGCGTCGCAGACAGTGCGATCATCAATCAGCCTCGCAGACCACGCTTGGAAGCCTTGATGGGGTTGATCTTCTTCTTGGCTTCGTCGGTGTAGACCGGGATGCGGTGGGCATTGGCCTCGGCCAGGCGAACGGGGTCCAGATCGAGGGCCAGCAGGCGGGCTTTGGTGGTGGCCCTGCTGCCGGAATAGCGGTGGGGGTCCGCCAGGTTCTTGTCCAGATAGTTGGCACTGGTCAGATACAGGCCGCGCTCGTCGATGGCCAGGCAGAATTCCTGCCCGTTTTCCATGACGGTCTGGATGACCATGCCGGAGGTAGTGCCGAAGCGATTGTCCATACGCTCTCCTTTGCTGGGTATTTGTATCAGTTTATAGAAAAAGAATTTCATTTTCAATTAAAATATCCCAGCAATTTTTCCTGGCGCTGCCTCCCCTTCTAACGGGTACGTGCAAACGCCCGCTCTCCCGCATCACCTGCCGGGGGACAGGCTGTCAGGCACGGCCTTCTTGGCAGGCAGCGTTCCATCTTTCCTCATAAGACATACTTTAGGGAGGAGATGCAGGGGCAAGGGGCACTCTGCCGCACGTGCCGGCGACCAGCCGACGGCCCGCAGGCCGTGCCCGTTGCGCCGAAAAAAACTGCGGGCAGCGACGGCAGCGCGAAGGCCCCTTCCCCTGGATGACGTATCATTTACCCATACAGATGGCAGCGGACCCGCCAGCCGGGCTCCAGCTCTTTCCACTGCGGGGCTTCCTCGCGGCAGCGTTCCGTGGCCTGCGGACAGCGGGGATGGAAGCGGCAGCCCGACGGCGGATCCAGCGGGCTCGGCAGCTCGCCCCGGATGTTCTGCTGGGGCGCGCGCACCGGGCTTTTGCCGTCGCGCAGATCCTCAAAGGAAGGCACCGAGGCCAGCAGGGCGCGCGTATAGGGATGGGCGGGCTCCCGGAGCAGACGCTCGCGCGGGCCCTCTTCCACGAAACGGCCCAGATACATGACCAGGATGTGAGGGCACATGAAGCCCACCACGGCCAGATCGTGGGAAATGAACAGATAGGCGGGCCCGAAATCCTCCTGCACCTGCCGCAGCAGGTTGAGGATCTGCGCCTGCACCGAGGCATCCAGCGCCGAGACCGGCTCGTCGCAGACGATGAGGTCAGGATGGGTCATGAGCGCCCGGGCCACGGCGATGCGCTGCCGCTGACCGCCGGAGAACTCGTGCGGGTAGCGGCGTTCCAGACCGGCCAGGCCCACCGTGGCGAACATGTCGCGCACCCGCTCCCGGCGTTCCCTGCGGCTCAGGCGCTCCCCGGCCAGCAGGCTCTCCTCCACCGAGGTGCCCACCGTGCAGCGGGGATCGAGGGAAGAGAACGGGTCCTGAAAGACCATCTGGATGCGTCCGGCCGCCATGCTGCCCGCTCCGGCAGGCGGCAGCGGCGCGCCCCGGAACAGGATGCGGCCGCCGGTGGGACGTTGCAGACCACAAACCAGACGGCCCAGCGTGGACTTGCCGCAGCCGGATTCGCCCACCAGCCCGAGGCTCTGGCCGGGCCGCAGGACAAGATCCACCCCGTCCACGGCCCGCAGATGGCGCACTTCGCCCAACATGCCCTGACGCACCGGGAAGTGGCAGCGCACATCTTCCAGCGTCAGCAAATCGTCCCTGTTCCCGGTCTCCATCACAGGCCTTCGTCCACCTGCGCCTCGGCAAAGGTGGCCATCTCGTTGAAGATGTTCACGGCGCAGCGCAGCAAATGATAGGCCACGGCGCCGCCGGTGCCCTCGCCCAGCCGCATGTCCAGGTGCAGCAGGGGCGTGCCGCTGTCCAGCGCGCCCAGGGCGGGCACATGGCCGGGCTCGGCCGAGGCATGGGACAGGATGGCGTACTGGGCCACCAGCGGGCAGATGCGCACCGCGGCGGCATAGGCGGCGCTGCAGATGAAGCCGTCCACCAGTATGGGCAGGGAGCGCGACGCGGCCCCCAGCATGATGCCGGCCATGATGGCCAGCTCGAAACCGCCCAGCGCGGCCAGGATGTCCACCCCGTCGCCCTTCAGGGCCGCGGCGTTGACCTCCAGGGCGCGACGCACGATGGCGGCCTTGTGGCGCACCCGTTCGGGATCGGAACCGGCCCCCGGGCCCGTGGCCACGTCAGGGTCGAAACCGAACAGCGCACAGTTGATGGCCGTGGCCGGCGTGGAGTTGCCGATGCCCATCTCGCCGGTGCCGAAACAGCGGTAGCCCTTGTCCGCGAACTCCTCCACCAGGGCGATGCCGTGGCGCAGGCCCTGCAGGCAGGTCTCGCGGCTCATGGCCGGGCCCTTGCTGATGTCGGCGGTGCCGTCACCCAGGCGGCGGTCGATGAGCAGCTCGTGCGGCTCGTAGGGGCCCCCGGCGCAACCGGCATCCACCACGCGCAAATCCATGCCGCTGCTGCGGCACAGCACGTTGACGCCCGCGCCGCCGTTGAGGAAGTTGCGCGTCATCTGGCGGGTCACGGCCTGCGGCATGGGCGAGACGCCCTGGGCCGTCACGCCGTGGTCCCCGGCCACGGTCAGCATCAGGGCCGGGCTCACGCTCAGGGGCGTGACCCCGCCTGCCATGGCATACAGGCGCCGGCCCAGTTCTTCCAGACGCCCCAGACTGCCGCGCGGCTTGGTCAGGTTGTCCAGATGGGCCTGGGCCTTCTCCAGCAGGGAGCTTTCCAGGGGACGGATAAAGAGGCCCGGCAGGGCGGGCACTTCCACAGCCTCACGATATACGGGAACTTGTTTCATGTTTTCTGTGTAACGTCTTGCCCGGCCCGGCGCAAGCATGGCCCGTCTTTACCTGTGTGACGGCCTGTATTAGAAAAGGCGGATCCTGCCGGGAATGCCCGCGTGGCCCACGGCCCGCCGGACAAAAGCAGGGCATCGCCGCCGTCCGTCCACGGCTGCCGCTCCCCTGCCCCTGGGCCTTCCCGCCCTTTTTCCATCCGCAACGATCACGGAGTTGACCATGCATCCGTCGTTTTCCCTGTTCCCCGGCCTGCGCCGCGCCGCAGGCACCCTGGCCTGTCTGGCCCTGCTCTGTACGGCCACGGCCCCTGCCGCCGCGCCCGTGCCGGATTCCAGCCCGCGCATGACCCCGGTGGTGCGCGCCGTCCAGGCCACGGCCCCCGCCGTCGTCAACATCACCAGCACCCATGTGGTGGAGCGCCAGCGCATCTCGCCCATGGACCAGTTTTTCGGTTTCGGCCCGGGCTTCGACCAGCCCCGCCGGCAAAAACGCGTGAGCCTCGGCTCCGGCGTCATCGTGGACGGCAAGCGCGGCCTGGTGCTGACCAACGCCCACGTCATCGCCGGTGGCGACGAGGTCATGATCCACCTGCAGGACGGCCGCCAGTTCCCCGCCGTGGTCAAGGGCGCGGAACCGGACTTCGACCTGGCCGTGCTGGAGATCCAGGGCCCCCATGACCTGCCCGCCGTGCCCCTGGGCGATTCCTCCGACCTCATGCCCGGCGAGACCGTCATCGCCATCGGCAACCCCTTCGGCTTCAACCACACCGTCACCACGGGCGTGGTCTCGGCCCTGGGCCGCACCATCCGCAGCGAGAGCGGCGTGTTCACCGACCTGGTCCAGACCGACGCCGCCATCAACCCCGGCAACAGCGGTGGCCCCCTGCTCAACCTCGAAGGCCGTCTGGTAGGCATCAATACCGCTGTCCACGCCCGCGGCGAGGGCATCGGCTTTGCCATCCCGGTCAACAAGGCCCGCCGCGTCATGGATGACCTTGTGGGCCAGGGCCGTGTGGCGCCCCTGTGGCTGGGCCTGGCCGCCGACGACGTGGACCAGCGCATGGCCATGGCCCTGGGCCTGCGTGAGCCCCGCGGCATCATCGTCACCCGCCTCTACCCCGGCAGCCCGGCGGGCAAGGCCGGCATCGAGCCCGGCGACGTCATCGACAGCATCAACGGCTCGCCCGTGCGCGACCGTCGCGAATACGTGAACATCCTGCGCAACCAGGTGCCCGGCGCCGAGCTGACCCTGGGCGTGCTGCGCGGCGACAAGCCGGAAAAGATCCGCGTGAAGCCCGCCTCCTTCGACGATGCCACGGCCCTTTCCCTCATGCAGGAGATCTGGGGCCTGCGCGTGCGCGAGGCCGACGGCCTCATGCTGGTGCGCGAGACGCGCCGCCCCGGTCCCACGGACTTCCTGCGCCCCGGCGACGTCATCGCGGCCATCGGCGGCATGCGCATCCGCACCACCGCCGATCTGGTCAACGCGTTCCGCCGGGAACGCCTGGCCAATCAGGTACTGATGCAGATCGTCCGCGACGGCCGTCCGTATTACGCGCGCGTGCTGCTGCAATAAACGCGCCGGACACGTCCCCTGCGACGATGTGCAAAGAAATCTTCCCTTGACAGCCCAAGGGGGGGGACGCTATGCATTCCCTTGGGTGGGGAGACCCCTCCCCCCGAGGACTACAAGAAACGTACGTTTCAACATCTGGAGGACACAATGGGCTACAATGTGAATGTCGATACCGACAAGTGCGTGGGCTGTGGCGAATGCGTGGACGTTTGCCCCGTGGAAGTTTACGAAATCAAGGACGGCAAGTCCGAACCCGTGAACTCCGAAGAGTGCCTGGGCTGCGAATCCTGTGTGGAAGTCTGTGAAACCAGCGCCATCACCGTTGAAGAAGCCTAAGCCCTAAGGGTGCCCAAGCACCTGCAAATCAAAGTGCCGCCGGGCGTTTCGTCTGGCGGCACTTTCATAACCAGCGGAACGACCCCAATGATTCCTGATCTTCAGCCCATTTTTGCCGAATACGAAAAACTCCGCGCCAGCTGTGACGCCGTGTTCGAGCGTATCCGGCACGACCATGCCCAGTGCGTCACCTGCAAGGAAGGCTGCAGCGATTGCTGTCATGCCCTGTTCGACCTTTCCCTGGTGGAGGCCATGTACATCAACCGGGCTTTCCAGCAGGCTTTCGACTACGGTCCGCAGCGCTCGGCCATCCTGACCAGGGCCGCCGAGACCGACCGTCAGCTGACCCGCCTCAAGCGCGAGCTCTTCCGGGAAGAAAAGTCCGGCAAGAGCCCCGAAGCCATCATGGAAGAAGCCGCGCGCATCAAGTGCCGCTGCCCCCTGCTGGGCGATGACGACCGCTGCCTGCTCTACCAGGCCCGTCCCATCACCTGTCGCCTCTACGGCGTGCCCACCGCCATCGCCGGTCAGGGCCACGTCTGTGGCTTCGCCGCCTTCGAAAAGGGCAAGTCGTACCCCACCGTCTATCTGGACAAGATCCAGAGCCGCCTGGAAGACCTGAGCCGCGAGATCGGCCGCACCGTCAACAGCCGCTTCCGCGAGCTGCACGAAGTCTACGTGCCGCTCTCCATGGCACTCATCACCAATTACGACGAGGCCTACCTGGGCATCGGCCCGGCCAAGCCTGAAAAATAGGGAGCGCACCATGCCTTCCGAGCTCAGTTTCATTCCCGCTACCGTGTTCCGCGACGGCACGCCCCAGCGCCTCAACGAGGAACAGGAACAGCTCAAGCGTGAGATCTACGAGCGCATGAACCCGCGGCGCCGCAAGTTCGTGGACCGCATCGGCTACGATAACTGGGACCCCTTCCAGAAGCCCAACGATCCTCTGGACGTGCGCCTGGACGTGACCAAGCGCACCACCCAGCAGCTGGTGCGCGAGTTCCTCCAGCTCAAGGCCGCCAGGAACGAACAGTACGGCAACGACTACGGTCGCGGCGTGCTGGAATGCGCTCTGGGTATTGTGAACCGTGACGAAAAATTCCAGGGCATCACCGACTTCTGCCTCTGGTACCATGATCTGCTGAAAAAAGAGGGCCACATCCTATGAAACAGCGTTACGACGATATCGACGAATATATTGCCGACCTCAAGATGGAGATCGCGGCCAACGAGCAGTGCGCTACCCATCACTACAACCTGGGCCTGGCCCTGCTGAGCAAGCGTGACTTCGTGGGCGCCGAAGAAGCCCTGCTCAACGCCGTGCGCAACTCCCCCCACCTGGCCGAAGCCTATGTGCAGCTCGGCGGCATCTGCCTGGAACGCGGCGACCTGGAAGGCTGCCTGCGCTACAATGAAGAAGCCGCCCAGTGCCGCGCCAAGTTCCCCGTGCCGTGGAGCAACATCGGCTTTGTGCATTTGCAGCGCGGCGAGCCCGAAAAGGCCATCAGCGCCCTGCAAAAGGCTTTGAAATGGGATGCCGAATTCATTCAGGCGATGGCGACTCTCGGCGCTGCCTACTACATGAACGGACAGTACGACGAGAGCATCAAAATCAGCGAAAAGGCCATTGAAAAGCAGCCCGGATTCGCGCCCGCGTGGAACAATCTGTCTCTCGCGTGGTTTGAAAAGGGCGATTACGACAAGGCCGCCGAATATGCCGACAAGGCCATCGAATTCGGCTTTGATGTGCGCCCCGAATATCTTGAAGAAATCGCCGCCCATCGCAACAAGTAAGGCGGGGGGGTAAGAACC
>OODJ01000041.1_pt1 | contig 138781 bp, 137 predicted proteins | sample 1671611 | NCBI WGS metagenome assembly OODJ01 (sample SAMN06348174, study PRJEB24527) | human gut metagenome | biome: human gut; feature: ankylosing spondylitis patient; material: feces | host: Homo sapiens | place: China | collected 2015-10 | reverse complement strand
GGTAATATCATACAATACGATGAAAAACAAATTTCTTCCATTTTAATTCAATATATAAATAAATATGATGGATATAAGGAAGCAATTCACATTGGAAACGAATATGATCTCAAGACGGAAGTTAAGAAAACAGTTGAATTGATTGAACAGACACTTCAAAAATCCGGAATCAAAAGTAAAATGAAAAAGCTGCCATACCCGGAAATCACGATTCAGGAATATGAACTGGATAGCCATGAAATAACAAGAGATTATCTGCATGTATTACGCGTAATAAAAGATGGTGTCCCTTATGAATATCTCATCAATCGCCGGAGCGATAACGATAAACTGATTGTTTTTAATAATGGTGCTATAGCAGAGGGAAATGTCTCCGTACCGGTATTTCAAAGACACAGCTGGGCAAATATTTTGAAAACATCCTCCGTATTTTGTATGGACCCTACCCTGTATCTTAACAGTTTCCTGCAAATCGGATGGGGAATCGGAAAAAATGATAATTATTATCTTGAAAACAGCAGTCTTATTCTCAAAAAAATCATAAGCAAAATGGGAATTCGTCTTGAAAATACCGCTATCTACGGCACGTCTGCCGGCGGATATCTTTCGATTATCATGGGAATTTATTTAAAAGGCGCTAAGGTTGTAGCAGACAATGCACAGCTCGATGTAAGAAACTGGATTTTCAAAGAGGCACTGGATTCTGTCGTGACATTCGCTTTTGATAACATCGGTGCCGCACTGAATTATAAAGAACGCTTCAGTGTTGTAGACGCTTTCGAAAAAAATCAGTATGTACCCAAAATATATATGCATGTCAATCTATGTTCTATGGCAGACAACTCAACACAGTTAATTCCTTTTTTGAAAAATGCGGAAACCATGAGATCGATTAAGGAATACAATGACATAGAAGTCATTCTGCATTTTGAACCGGATAAAGGGCACAACGGAATCAGTATGGACGATGCCATTCACTTTTTATACCGTATATTGGACGAAGCATAATTTTGATCATCCGTCATTTAGAAAAATATCTAGATTTTTTCGGGAATATCGTCATATTTTATGGAATGAAACGACAGCATAAAGCAAATTCTCACATTGTTTCTTAAATTTATAAAATCAAAATACCGGAGTAAAAATCTTTTGATTTTTACTCCGGTATTGATCTTCTGGGGTGGATAATCGGACTCGAACCGACGGCCTCCAGGGCCACAACCTGGCGCTCTAACCAACTGAGCTATATCCACCATATCCTGGCGTGCCTTGGGGGATTCGAACCCTCGACCTACTGCTTAGAAGGCAGTTGCTCTATCCAGCTGAGCTAAAGGCACAAATGGCACAAATAAAGATACGCCGCGATGCCCTAAACAAAGCATACGGCATATCTTTTTCTTTGGAGCGGATGATGGGAATCGAACCCACGCGACCAGCTTGGAAGGCTGGGATTCTACCATTGAACTACACCCGCATAAAGCGGCTATCACAGCCGCTTATATATATTAGCACATTCCGTCCCTTTTGTCAAGAATTTTTATAAAAATTTTGCCGCATCTATACTTCTTTTCGGAAAAACTCCTCAATTTTTTGAATGATTTTTCCCGTTAAATGTGCTTCCGCTCCGTCAGGAACAAACGTAACCCCATCAAGACTCGGGGCGCACAGTTTTCGGAACCAAACACATGCCGCAGCAAAACGGCCATACGTCAGACTAAGATGGAAAGCATCCCGATATAAAGAAATACCTCCCACCGCCGGATCAAATTCCGGAAGCTGCTTCAAAACAGTAATCACATTTCCTACCGGAATGATATCCGCCGAAAATTCCGCCGAGATTTTCCGGTAAACAGATTCAATGGCGGCATCCATCTTTTTTCTGTCACAATCATAATCTACGAAATTTGGATGAGAACTTCCCTCTTCATAGGCCCATGTACGATTGAAAAAAATTCGTGCATTCGGACACAGCCGCCTTACTTCTCCATAAACCTGATCAACATATGGGTGATAGGTATCATATAATCCGGATTTTCCGCTTACCTGCTGAAGCGTAACGATATCCCATTCATCTGATTGCAGCGCCTGACGAATGGAAGTCTTATATTGACCTATTCCATGACGCTGATATTCATATTCAGGTTCATTGGTCAAAAGATTTTCCGCGTGATGGGAAAGAGGACATCCTCCAATATAGAGATTGGCTGCAATGACATCATACTGCCCTGCAGAAGCCGCAATTTCCTCAACATAAGCCGTTGAATCCTGAGAAAAACTATTGCCGATTGCAAGAATTTTCATATTCATAACACCTGCCAAAAATAAAATGATTACTGTGCATAATCAAGAATTCTTTCTAAGAAAAGCAAATGATTGTCAAACGCACGCTTTTCCGTTTGATAAGCCGACTGGGACGAGGTATACGGAATATTTTTGATCACAAGCAAGGTATCCTCTCCGAGATCGTTCACGCCTGCATTGTTCTGTGCAAAATCCGTCTTATCAAAATAAACGGCACAGTCATCATACAGCCATTCGCTTGGAATATCCTCTATCAAATCGGTAATAGGCACAAAAACCTCCGACTCCTTATATTGCTCATATAAATCCGCATGGATTAAATAAATATAATACGGCTGCACAATCATTGTCGACATAAATTGAATCGCAGTGGAATTGATACTGGATGCCATTGGGTTTTCCTCATCGGCAATATATCCGGTTTTAGAAAAATTTAAAAGGATCTCTCCATCTCCGTTATAGTCGTCAGCAACCTTTTCAAAAGAATCCATAATGTCCTGATATTTTGTATCCGGGATCGATGCATCTCCAAGATACATGATATATACGTCATAATTTTTTCTGGTTACTAACTGAACCGTCAAAATAATGCCAATAATAAGAAAGAATGTTACAATAATAACGACCCATTTGTAGTGATACCAAAAATTATCGAGCCATTTCAAAATCTTTGACATAAAAACCTCCCGACCTATTGATAGAAATCGAAAATAAAGTTTTCTAAAAAGCAATCCCTACGTGTTTAGCTTATTATATCATCTTTAATTGAAGTTGACAAGCAAATTTCAGAATTTTCTCTTTTATTAAAAGAGCTGCCGCCTTTTGTCGAAAGAAAAATAATGAACGAGATAACCTTAAAGCAATCTTAAACATTACATAATTGAATTCAAGGATTCACTATGATATAATGATGATACAATCAAATTCAGAAAGGAATTGCATTGTTCATGTACGACGATCTAATTGCAGTTTGTAATATTCTTCTCTTTCTTATTGGATCTTTTTACATCTATCGAAGCATCTATGCCGTTGTAGGGATTTTTCACACTAAAAATTTTGCTCCGGCAAAGAAAAATCATAAATATGCCATTGTTATCGCAGCACGTAATGAAGAAGCCGTTATTGGGAACCTTTTGGAAAGCATTGCAAAGCAAGATTATCCCAAAGAGCTTCTGACAGTCTTTGTAGTTGCCGACAATTGCAGAGACCACACGGCCGATGTTGCCGCAGCAGGCGGTGCTATTGTTTATAAACGATTTGACAAAGAACACTGCACAAAAGGCTTTGCCCTGCAATTTCTCTTTGAACAAATTGAGCGGGATTATTCAATCGCTGCTTTTGAAGGTTTTTTTGTACTCGATGCCGACAATCTTTTAAAAAGTGATTATATCAGTCGTATGAACGATGCTTTTGACAACGGAGAAAAAATCATTACTTCCTACCGAAACACCAAAAACTTCGATGATAATTGGATTTCGGCAAGCTATGGACTGCATTGGTTGAGGACAGTACGTTTTGAAAGTCGAGCCAGATCCGCTTTTCACGTCGCTACAAGAATTCAAGGTACCGGATTTTTGTTTTCCAGTGAACTTGTCAAGGATGGATGGCATTATACCTCTTTAACAGAAGATCGTGCTTTTTCCGCTGACGCGGTAGTCACAGGCGTCAATATCAGTTATCAGGATAAAGCGGAATTCTATGATGAACAGCCAAACTCCTTGAAAATCGCATGGAGACAGCGTATCCGATGGTCCAAAGGACATATTCAGGCTTTCATGGAATCCGGCAAAAAGCTGTTCATAAACATTTTCAAGCGCCGGAAAGCAAAACAAAAATTCATTTCTTACGATATGCTTATGACGAATGTACCAAGCTGTATCCTCTCTATCCCTCTTAAGTTTCTGAAATTTGCTTTTATGATTTGCAGCTGTATTACACTTGACAGATTTTATAACGAATGGCAATCCTTGATTTTTGGGATCTTGCTTACTATTCTCTTTGAACATGCCGCTAATATTCCTGTTGCAGCGATTCTTTTTATTATGGAAAAGGATCGGATTCAGCCAATCAAATGGTATAAAAAAGTTTTTTATTGTCTGATGTTTCCTTTTTTCAGCATGATTGGGGATATTTCGACCTGTATTGCTGTATTCCGCAAGGTAAGCTGGAAACCGATTCCCCATAAAGCTTCTATCAAAATCGAGGATTTGGAATCCGTACCGGGATAATCGGGAATTCAAACGAAAATATAAAATTAAACTTCCCTATGGGCACTCAGAGTGCCCATATTTTTATTGTCAAAAAACAATTTCTTTGACGCTTCATTTTGTAAAAATCTCTTTAAATTCATTTCAGCTGTAAAAATAAATATCGGGTTGAACTGGAATCAACCCGATACTTTTCATGCTATTCAGATTATACCAATTTTACGATTGCCATCTCAGCGGCATCGCCACGGCGCGGTCCGATTTTATAAACAGCCGTATATCCGCCGTTTCTTTCCATATAGGTAGGTGCAATCTCATCAAAAAGCTTTTTTACAACGTCTTCCTTTGTGATGAAAGAAAGTGCGGCACGACGAGAAGCAAGCGTATTCTTCTTGCCGAGTGTAATCATTTTATCGGTCAAAGATCTGACCTCTTTTGCTCTTGTTACGGTCGTTTCAATCGATCCGTTTTCCAGAAGCAAAGTTACCATACCTTTCAGCATAGCCATTCTATGGGCAGTTGGTCTGCCGAGTTTTCTGGTTCCGGGCATTATAACATATCCTCCTTTGCCTGTTATATCGTTTTGACAGAATTCTCCGTATTTCACTGGAAATCATCTACGGACAATATGGAAAGATTTCGCCGTTTGCAACAACAAAAAATTTCATTTTATCTGTCATGTCCCCTAAAGCGGCGGGACAAAATTTTTCTCAAAAGGGTTTCAAGCGCATTCCATACGCTTCCACTGTTTTGATGCCAAATTTATCTTCAGAAAATTATTCTTCTTCTTTTCTGAGACTAAGTCCGAGCGAATGGAGTTTTTGAATGACCTCTTCCAGCGATTTTTTACCGAGATTACGGACTTTAATCATATCCGCCTCTGTGCTGCTTGTGAGGTCTTCTACCGTATCGATGCCTGCACGCTTCAGGCAATTAAAGCTGCGCACAGACAGATCAAGCTCCTCAATGGTCATCTCAAGGACCTTTTCCTTTTTGGTTTCTTCTCTTTCCACCATGATCTCTGCACTCTTTGCTTCATCAGACAATTCTACAAAGAGGTTGAGATGTTCGTTGAGTATCTTGGCTCCGAGCGATACCGCTTCTCTTGCCGAGATCGTACCGTTCGTCAATACATCAAGAGTAAGCTTATCATAATCGACTACATTGCCGACACGAGTGGGATCTACCTTATAGCTTACATTATAAACAGGGGTAAATATAGAATCCACATAAATAACGCCGATTTGTCCTGTCGAATAGGTCTGCTTGTTTTTTTCCTGAGAGACATAGCCGCGACCATGATCGAAAGTCAGCTCCATTTTGAAACGAACACCGTCGGAAACCGTTGCGATATGATGTTCCGGATTCAGGATTTCAATATCGCCATCGCATATAATATCTCCCGCGGTAACGTCCTTCGGACCGGTAACGTCAATCGATACCGTTTTGGGATTCTGCGGATAAAGCTTTGCCGTAATTCCCTTCACATTCAGAACGATCTCGCAGACGTCTTCTTTTACGCCGGGAACCGTCGAAATCTCATGCAGGATATCTTTGTCTCCGCCGCTGATTTTGATGCTTACAACGGCAACACCGGGAAGTGAACTGAGCAGAACTCTGCGCAATGAATTTCCAAGTGTAATGCCATAGCCTCTTTCTAGCGGCTCTAAAACGAAAGTCCCGTTTCTGGGATCGCTCTCCGATTCGGCAACGGTAATATTCGGTCTTTCTATTTCAATCATCTGATTAACCCTCCTACTTGTTATAAAACACAAATACAATTTGTATTGGAAAATGACGCACTGCCGAGAGACATCGGCCGCTTCGGACGGATGCGTCGGGGGTCATATTGATTATTTGGAGTACAACTCGACGATCAGATGCTCGGACACCTCGTAATCGATATCATCACGTGCAGGCATGGCAATAATCTTACCTTCAAGAGCATCTGCGGCTTTATCAATCCACTTAGGCATCGGTTTTTTCCCGAATTCCTCTATCAGAGCTTTCATTTTTTCACTCGCACGGAATTTTTCACTAACCGCAACGACATCGCCAAGACGGACCTGATAGGACGGAATATTAACGCGTTTCCCATTTACAGTGAAATGTCCGTGATTGACAAGCTGTCTTGCTTCCCGTCTGGTGCTTGCATATCCCATACGGAATACTACGCTGTCCAAACGACGTTCCAACTCCTGCAGAAGAAGCTCACCGGTGATACCCTGTTTACGCTCAGCTTTTTCATAATAAGAACGGAACTGTTTCTCAAGCACGCCATAGATAAATTTTACCTTCTGCTTTTCTATCAGCTGCATACCGTATTCGGACTGTTTGCGGCGCATCTGCTTCGGATTGCGTTTTGTTTCTTTCGAATATCCGAGAACAGCCGGAGACAGTCCCAGCGTTTTACAACGCTTCAAAACGGGCTGTGTGTTCTTTGCCATAGTTTTCAATACCTCCTTACATTAAACGCGTCTGATTTTAGGCGGTCTGCATCCGTTGTGCGGAACCGGTGTTACATCGCGAATTACCGTAATTTCAAGTCCCTGTGTCTGAAGCGCACGAATCGCCGATTCTCTGCCTTGTCCAGGTCCTTTTACGTATACCTCAACGCTTTTCATGCCGTTATCGGCAGCGATTTTTGCTGCGGATTCCGCTGCCATCTGTGCAGCAAATGCAGTGGATTTTCTTGAGCCTTTAAAACCAAGTTCACCGGCGGATGCCCAAGATACCGTATTCCCGTTTACATCAGTGATAGTAACGATCGTATTGTTGTAGGTTGCACGGATATGAGCCGCACCTTTTTCAACATTCTTGCGTTCGCGGCGTTTTCTGACTACCTTTTTGGTTGCTGCTGCTTTAGCCATGATTTGTCTATCACTCCTTATTTCTTCTTATTTGCAATGGTCTTTGCAGGACCTTTTCTGGTTCTTGCGTTTGTTTTTGTTCTCTGACCGCGGACAGGCAAGCCTTTTCTGTGCCGGATACCGCGATAGCAGCCGATTTCAACCATTCTCTTGATATCCATCGAAACGTCACGACGCAGGTCGCCTTCCACCTTGTGGAAGTTTTCGATTTCATCACGGAGTTTGGAAACATCGTCTTCTGTGAGATCCTTGCAACGGGTATCGGGATCGATTCCGGTTTTTGCAAGAATTTTGTTTGAGGTTGCTCTGCCTATTCCGTAAATATAGGTAAGACCGATTTCAACTCTCTTCTGATTTGGAATTTCAACACCAGCTATACGAGCCATTCTGGAAATACACCTCCCTTTCTTCGTTATGCGATCAGCCCTGTTTTTGCTTATGCTTGGGATTCTCGCAGATTACCATAACATGACCTTTTCTTTTAATGATTTTGCACTTATTGCAAATCTTTTTTACGGAAGGTTTCACTTTCATGTGGTTTGCACCGTTCCTTTCTTTACTTAAATAATGGATATTTTCCGGAAAAAATCAATTCTCACGCAGTCTCCACGTGATACGTCCCTTATTGAGATCGTAGACAGAAACCTCAACGGTAACGCGGTCTCCCGGAACAATCTGAATCGAATTCATGCGAAGTTTGCCCGAAATCTGAGACAATACAATATGTCCGTTGGGCAGCTTTACTTTGAAGGTGGCACCGGGCATCGCCTCGATAACCGTGCCTTCAAATTCCATAACGTCGTCCTTTGGCATAATGCCCCTCCTTAAATTCAGAAATTTAATCTTGGGTCAGCTTTTCGAGATCAAGAGAGGAAAGAGTCCGCCGCAGAAAAGCGTCATTGACGCTTTCTGTTCGGAGTTTTTCCGTATCCTCATTCGACAGCCTTGTAATCACATTCAAATGCTGCATCTTTTTCTTTTTTGGTGATATGAGTTTTCGCCGTTTTCCATCCGCAACAAGCACATATCGGTCATCTATTCCTGCGACGATCACAAGAAGCAAACCTGCGTCGTGACCCGCCAGAGAAACAACAACCGATCCGACTCTTGAATCTGTCTTTCGCGGAATGATTGTTTCTTTTTCGGAATGCCTTTTCTTTTTCATAACAATCGGAAATTATCACTCCACCAGCGTAAGGAGAACGGGTTTTCCTTCCGTTATAGCAACGGTATGCTCGTAATGAGCGGAAAGTCCGCCGTCCGCCGTCACGACTGTCCAGCCATCGGAAAGCACCTTGACATCCGGAGAACCTATGTTAATCATGGGCTCAATGGCAATTGTCATACCGGTATAAAGTCTCATCCCTCTGCCAGCTGTCCCGAAATTCGGAACTTCGGGATCCTCATGCAGATTTTGTCCTACCCCGTGGCCGACATATTTGCGAACGACACCATAGCCGAAGCTCTGTGCATATTCGCTGACCGCAAAGCCGATATCTCCAAGTCTTGCGCCTGCCGTTGCTTTTTCCGCAGCCCGGAAAAAGCTTTCTCTCGTTGTCCGGATGAGCTCTTCGGCGTCTTCGCTGATCTTGCCGACGCCAAACGTATTCGCGCTGTCTCCATGAAATCCATGGTAACAGGCTCCAACGTCAATTTTAACGATATCACCCTCCCGCAGGATTCGATCGGCACTTGGAATACCGTGGATCACTTCGTTGTTGATACTGATGCAAGCACTGCCGGGAAAGCCACCATATCCGAGGAACGACGGAGTAGCACCGCACTTTTCAATATAATGTCGGATAACAGTATCAAGTTCTTTGGTACTGACACCCTCTTTTATATGGTCACGCGCCACAAGAATCGCCTCTCCGGTAATTCTTCCCGCCTTACGCATAATAGCCAATTGTTCGCTGTTTTTGATCTGAATCATGAATCAGCCTCTTATGCTTTCAATTGCCGCCAGTGTAAGCGCTGTCGTATCCTCGATTTTTTCCTTGCCAATCACTGTTTTCAGCACGCCGCGTTCGGCATAATAATCCTTCAGCGGTTCTGTCTGTTCATGATAAACGGCAAGCCGGCTTTCAATTACCTCAGGCTTATCATCCGCACGAATTACAAGCTCTCCTCCGCACTTATCACAAATTCCGTCCACTGTACAGGGTTTATATTCGGTATGATAGGAAGCACCGCATTTGCCGCAAAGTCTGCGACCGCCCAGTCTCTTCATAATATCAGAATCCGAAACCTCAATGTCGATAACCCCGTCTATTTTCACACCCATATCGTCAAGAGCCTTTGCCTGTGCAACTGTACGGGGAAATCCGTCAAGAATAAATCCATTCTTACAGTCATCCTTTTTCAGACGCTCTTGAATGATGCCGATCACAACCTCGTCCGGAACCAGTGAACCATCGTCGATATAGCGTTTTGCCTTCAAGCCGAGTTCGGTTTCGGCACTGATTGCTTCTCTCAGCAGAGCACCCGTCGAAATTGCGGGAATCCCGTAACGTTCCGAGACAATCTCCGCCTGCGTGCCTTTTCCGGCGCCCGGAGCGCCGAGAAACATTAGCTTCATATGCGGTCTCCTTTCAAAAATGGATAAATTCATTCACGGTATCAGCCGCAAAAAATCGGCGGCAGATACCGGAATGAGGTGTCTTAATCAAGGAATCCCTTGTAATGACGCATGGTCATCTGCGCTTCCATTTCGCGTACCGTTTCCAAAATGACACCGACTACAATGAGCAGCGTCGAACCGCTAAACGAAATGACGTTCAAAAGACCGCCCGTCACAATGTTAAGAAGCAACGGGAAGCATGCGACAATACCAAGGAAAAGCGCTCCCATCAGGACAACCTTGCCAAGCACCTTTTTAATATAAAGGGCAGTCGGCTTACCGGGACGAATTCCCGGAATAGAACCACCCTGCTGCATCAGGTTATTGGCAACCTCAACAGGATTAAAGGAAATCGAAATATAGAAATATGCGAATGCGATAATCAGCACAAACAGCACAATCATATAGATCCAGCTGTCAGCCTGCAGAGCGTTATAGACTCCAAGCCAGAAACCTTCTGTCGGATTGAAGAAGGAAATGATCGTAATCGGAAGAGAAACGATCGTGCTGGCAAAAATGATCGGCATAACACCGGACATGTTGAGCTTAATCGGAAGATTAGAACTCTGACCGCCGTACATTTTTCTGCCGACGGTACGTTTTGCATACTGAACAGGGATTCTTCTTTCCGCATCGGACATATACGTAACAAACACAATAGAACCAACAAGGACAAGAATAACCGCCACCCAAAGAACGATCTGGAGCCACAACGGAACATAATCGCCCTTGAAATAACCGCTTGTCTGCTCCGCTGTCAGATTCAAAGCAAACTGCTCAAATGTGGAAGGAAGTCCGGATACGATGTTCGCAAACAGGATCATAGAAATACCGTTTCCGATACCCTGTTCATCAATCCGCTCACCGAGCCACATAACAAGACAAGCACCTGCTGTATAGCATGCAATAATAACAATGGCCGCAAATACTTTGGCACCACCCGAATACGGAACAACATTACCTCCGATATCGGAATCCAAAATTGCGAAATATCCGTATGCTGTAATCACTGCAATCGCAAGTGTTACATAACGGGTAATTTTTTCAATTTTCTTTCGTCCCGCTTCACCATCTTTTGACATTCTCTCCAGCGCAGGGATCGCAACTGTGAGAAGCTGCATAATAATGGATGCGTTGATGTATGGCGTTACCGAAAGAGCAAGCAAAGTGGCTTTGGAAAATGCATAACCCGAAAGAATATTCAAATAAGAAAAGATTCCCTCGCTGTACAGATTTGCCGCAGCCTGCATTGCTTGATAATCAATAAAAGGAACAGGAATTGCTGCACCGACGCGGTATAAGAATACGATGACAAGCGTAAACAAAATCTTCCGGCGAAGTTCCGGTATTGTCCACGCATTTCTCAGCGTTTTAAACACTTATACCACCTCGCACTTTCCGCCCGCAGATTCAATCTTTTCCTTTGCACTGGCGGAAAAAATCGCAGCTTTGACTGTAAATTTCTTTGTGATCTCACCCTGCCCGAGTATTTTCACGCCGTCAAGTGTTTTTCTGATAATGCGTTTCTCAAGAAGAGCATCCGCATCTACGACAGCACCGTCCGGGAAAGCCTCCAAGGATTTCAGATTGACGATAGCATACCGCTTTGCAAATACATTGTGAAAACCTCTTTTAGGAAGTCTTCTGTAAAGCGGGATCTGTCCTCCTTCAAAGCCCGGTCTGACACCGCCGCCGGAGCGTGCATTCTGCCCCTTATGACCCTTTCCAGCAGTTTTTCCGTTACCGGAACCCGCACCTCTTCCCTTACGGAAAGACGGTTTTACGGACCCTTCTGCCGGTGAAAGTTCATGTAGCTTCATTTGGGTATCCTCCTTATACTGTGAATTTTTGATTATCATCCAATTTCATTTTAAATGTATAAAATTATACATTTTCCACCTTGATAAGGTGAGAGACAATTTTGACCTTACCCAAAACGGAAGCATCATTTTTCTGAACCGTCACATCGCCGATCTTGGTAAGCCCGAGCGATTTTGCAACTGCCTTTTGTTTGGGACTTGAACCGATAAGGCTTCCGGTGAGTGTGATTTTAATCTGTTCCATCTCCGTCTGCCTCCTTATTTCATGGAATCTTTATCAATACCGCGGATCGCTGCAACCTCTTCGGCAGTGCGAAGCGCCTTAAGCCCCTCAAAGGTTGCCTTAACAACATTTGAAGGATTGCTTGAACGGATACATTTTGCACGAATATCTTTGATTCCCGCCATTTGAACAACGGAACGCACCGTACCGCCGGCGATAACGCCGGTACCGGGAGATGCCGGTTTGAGAAGTACTCTTGCCGCACCATATTCGCCGATAACCTCATGAGGAATCGTTGTTCCCTTGAGAGATACCTCAATAATATTTTTCTTTGCATCTTCAATTCCCTTGCGAATCGCTTCGGGATATTCGGATGCCTTTCCGAGACCATAGCCGACGTGTCCGTTTTCGTCGCCTACAACCATAATTGCAGTCTGGCGTGCGATGCGTCCGCCCTTAACGGTCTTGGAAACACGGTTGGTGGCAACGGTAACTTCTTTGAGTTCAAGCGTTGCCGGATCAATTCTTTTCGCCATGTTTTTCCTCCTCCTCAGAACTTAAGTCCGCCTTCGCGGGCGCCTTCTGCAAGTTCTTTCACTCTTCCCTGATAAACATAACCGCCGCGGTCAAATACCACCTCGGTGATTCCTTTTTCAAGTGCTCTCTCGGCAATTGTTTTACCGATGACCTTTGCTGCATCCTTGTTTCCGCCGTTGCCTTCAAAAACCTTTTCGAGGGTGGATGCGGATACGAGTGTTACACCGTTCACATCATCAATGATCTGTGCGTTGATGTTCGCAAGCGAACGATAAACACAAAGACGAGGTTTTTCCGGTGTGCCGGAAATCTTAGCGCGCACTCTCTTGTGACGAACAAGACGTGCTTTATTGCTGTCTTTTCTTGATACCATTTTAATCCACTCCTTTCTTTATTTACCGGTCTTTCCGGCTTTACGGCGAATATATTCACCGCTGTATTTCACACCTTTTCCGAGATACGGTTCAGGCGGTCTCTTCTCACGGATCTGCGCTGCAATCTGACCTACCGTTTGTTTATCAATTCCATTGACCACAACAGTAGTTGAATTCGGAACATCAAACGTAATTCCATCCTTTTCTTCAAACAAAATCGGATGAGAATGTCCAAGATTCAAAGTCAGCGTTTTTCCTGATTTCGCAGCTCTGTATCCGACGCCTACAATTTCAAGCGTTTTGGAATAGCCGCTTGTTACACCCTCTACCATATTGGCAATCAGTGTTCTGGAAAGCCCGTGGAGCGAACGGTTTTCACGCTCGTCATCCGGTCGGGTCACCTTGACGACATTGCCATCTACGGCAACCGTGATATTTTTGTGGATCGGGGTGCTGAGCGTTCCTTTCGGTCCTTTGACAGTAACAACATTGTTGTCATCCACTGTAATGGCAACACCGGCAGGAACGGCAATTTCTTTTCTACCAATTCTTGACATGTCCGTTTACCTCCCCATTACCATACAAAAGCGAGAACTTCGCCGCCGACATGAAGCTCACGTGCTTTTTTGTCAGTCATAACGCCTTTAGACGTAGATACGATCGCGATACCCAGTCCGTTCATCACTCTCGGCATATCCTCGCAGTTGGAATAAATACGCAGTCCGGGCTTGGACACTCTGCGCAATCCCTGAATTACTTTCTGTTTACCCCGTCCGTATTTGAGTGTAATACGGATAATTCCCTGTTTTCCGTCTTCGATAATCTGATAGCCCGCAATATAACCCTCTTCCTTGAGGATATCTGCAATCGACTTTTTCATACCGGAAGCGGGAATATCCACTGTTTCGTGCTTTGCGCTGTTCGCATTCCGGATGCGGGTCAGCATATCTGCAATTACATCTGAAATTTGCATTGTTTCGTCCTCCTTTGATGCAAGTGTTTTTCTGGTTTTGGGAGAAATCTCCCTTCGCCGAATCCTTGCTGCCGGCATATTTGCCGGCGGCGAGTCGATGGTTAAAGCCTTTTGGCTTTCCTTTCGACAAGATCGGAGCCATTCAAATTTGATTTTTCCGGATCATCTGACCGGAAATTTGCTTACCAGCTGGCTTTCTTAACGCCGGGGATCTGTCCCTTATAAGCAAGCTCGCGGAAGCAGATACGGCAAATGCCGAATTTCCGGAGATAACCGTGCGGTCTGCCGCAGATTTTGCAGCGATTGTATTCTCTTGTGGAATACTTCTGCGGTCTCTGCTGTTTGACCTTCATTGAAGTTTTTGCCATTCTTCTTACCTCCTGCCTTATTTTGCAAACGGAGCGCCCATCAGTTCAAGCAGCTCTTTTGCCTCTTCATCGGTTGATGCCGTTGTTACAAAAGCAATATCCATACCACGGATTTTATCGACCTTATCATATTCGATTTCGGGGAATATCAGCTGTTCCTTAATGCCGAGCGAATAATTACCGCGTCCGTCAAAAGCATTCGGGCTGATACCCTTGAAGTCACGAACTCGGGGCAGCGCGAGATTAAAGAGTCTATCCATAAACTCAAACATTCTATCGCCGCGAAGAGTTACTTTCACACCGATTTTCATGCCTTGTCTTACTTTAAAATTCGCAACAGACTTTCTCGCGTAGGTCGGAACTGCTCTCTGACCTGTAATCGCCGTGATTTCCTCGATAATATTATCGATTGCTTTCGCGTTGTCCTTGGCATCTCCTGCGCCTACGTTGATAACGATTTTATCAAAGCGCGGAATCTGCATCGGACTCTTATAGGAAAATTTCTTCATCAGTGCGGGAGCAACTTCTTGTTTGTAATACTCTTTCAGTCTTGCCATTTTCCATTACCTCCGCATTAAATCTTCTTGCCGCATTTTACACAAACGCGGATTTTTTTGCCATCTTCGATTTTCACCTTAGACCGTACGCCCTTGTCGCAGCTGGAGCAATAAAGTGCCACTTTATCGGCATATACGGCACCTTCGACCTTGATAATGCCGCCGGCTTCTCCCTGCTTTCTGGGTTTCATATGCTTTGTCTGGACGTTCACTTTTTCAACAATAACCTTGTGTTCGTCCGGAGACACCGCAATTACCTTTCCTTTTGCGCCTTTGTCGTCGCCGGAAATGACAATAACGGTATCATCTCTTCTTACATGAACTTTATTCATTTTCGAATCCTCCATTACAGTACTTCCGGAGCAAGAGAAAGAATCTTGATATAATCCTTCTCACGCAGTTCTCTTGCCACTGGCCCAAAAATTCGGGTGCCTCGCGGCGTTTTGTCTTCTTTGATAATAACGGCTGCGTTCTCATCGAACTTAAGATACGAGCCGTCTGCTCTCTTGATACCTTTGACAGAACGGACAATCACGGCTCTTACAACCTCGCCCTTCTTCACCGTTCCGCCGGGAGCCGCCTTTTTCACGCAGGCAACCACGACATCCCCGATGTTGCCGTATCTTCTTCCGGTACCGCCGAGCACTCTGATGCACATAAGCTCTTTCGCGCCGGTGTTATCGGCGACCTTCATCAATGATTGTTGCTGTATCATTGTGCTTTCCTCCTTGAATATTCACATCTCACAGGTTGCGATTTACGCTCTAACCTTGCACTATGAATTTTATTTTGCCTTTTCGATAATTTCAACAAGACGCCATCTCTTATCCTTAGAAAGAGGTCTTGTCTCCATGATCATGACCTTGTCGCCGATGCCGCATGCGTTGTTTTCGTCGTGCGCTTTGAATTTTACTGTTCTTTTAATAACCTTGCCGTAGACCGGATGCTTCACGTTATCCTCAATCGCAACGACAATGGTTTTATCCATTTTATCGCTTACGACTTTGCCGACTCTTGTTTTTCTGAGATTTCTCTCTGTCGCTTCACTCATAACATTCTCTCCTCTCTATGGCTTATTCCGCTTCCTTCTCGCGAAGGACCGTCATCACTCTTGCAATATCACGCTTGACATCGGTGATTTTATGGGGATTGTCGAGCTGATTGATCTCATTTTGAAAACGAAGCTTAAAAAGATCGCTCTTGAGTTCCTTGAGCTTAGAGGTAAGTTCAGCGGAAGTCATGCTTCTCAGTTCTGTAGCTTTCACTGTTTTATTCCTCCCCTGCTTCTTCTTTTTTCACGAATTTACATTTGATCGGAAGCTTGTGCGACGCAAGACGCATAGCTTCCTTGGCAATTTCCTCGGAAACGCCGTCCATTTCAAACATCACTCTTCCCGGCTTGACAACTGCGACCCAGTATTCAGGAGAACCTTTACCGGAACCCATTCGGGTTTCTGCCGGCTTCTCGGTAATCGGCTTGTCGGGGAAAATCTTAATCCAGACCTGACCGCCACGTTTGATGTAACGTGTCATAGCGATACGGGCAGCCTCAATCTGGTTGCTCGTGATCCATGCAGGCTCCAGTGCCGCAAGTCCGTAAGAGCCGTAGGTCACCGTATTGCCGCGGGTCGCTTTGCCTTTCAGACGACCGCGCTGAACACGTCTGTATTTAACTCTCTTTGGCAACAACATTTCTTCTGCCTCCTTCTCTGGGTTCTCTCGGAGTATTGGAATACCCCTGTCTCGGCGCGCCGGTTCCGCGATCTCCGCGATTGCCGTGCTCTCCTCTGTTTCCGCCTCTGCGGTCGCCGCGGTCACGGCGGTCACGTCTCTCACGTTTTTCGGCGGGCGCTTCTGTCGGAACAGATGCACCGGCTCTGCCGGAAAGGACTTCGCCCTTATAGATCCAAACCTTTACGCCGATTTTACCGTAAGTGGTATTTGCTTCCCAGAAGCCGTAATCGATATCAGCTCTGAGTGTCTGAAGCGGGATTGTTCCCTCATGATAATGTTCGCTTCTTGCAATTTCAGCCCCGCCAAGACGACCGGAAACCGAAATTTTGATTCCTTTAGCACCGACTCTCATCGTTCTGCCAATCGCTTGCTTCATGGCACGGCGGAACGCAATTCTTTTTTCAAGCTGCTCGGAAATCGCTTCCGCCACAAGCTGTGCGTTGAGGTCGGGATTTTTGATTTCAACAACGTTTACGCTGACGGATTTCCCGGTCATTTTCTCAAGTGCAGCGCGGAGCTTTTCAATTTCAGAGCCGCCGCGTCCGATTACCATACCGGGCTTCGCACAATGGATAAACACTTTTACACCCGCATTTGTCCGCTCGATTTCGACTTTCGGAATGCCGGCAAGCTTCAGTTTATCCTTCAGATATTTTCTGATTTGGTAGTCGGAAACAAGGGTATCGCCGAAGTCTTCGTCTTTTGCGAACCATCTTGAATCCCAATCTTTGATGACACCGACACGCAGACCGTGCGGATTAACCTTCTGACCCATTCTTCCTGCCTCCTTTTCAAGCTTCTTCTTTTTCCTTCAGAGCAAGCGTCACATGGCTTGTTCTCTTCAGGATTCTGTCCGCGCTTCCTCTCGCGCGGGGCATAATTCTCTTCAGCGTCGGTCCCGGGCAGACAAAGCATTCAGATACGTACAGTCTGCTCACATCCATACTGAAGTTGTGCTCCGCGTTTGCGATCGCACTTTTTAACAGCTTGATGAGGTATTCACTCGCAGATTTAGGAGTGTTTTTCAAAATTGCCATTGCTTCTCCCGCATCCTTCCCTCTGATGAGGTCAAGCACAATCTGTACTTTGCGCGGGGATATTCTGGCATATTTAAGATATGCTCTTGATTCCATTTAATTTTGCCTCCCTTCGCTTTGGTGCGAGATTATTTACCGTTGTTTGATGTTTTTGAACCAGCATGACCTTTGAACGTTCTGGTAGGTGCAAACTCGCCGAGTCTGTGACCGACCATATCCTCAGTCACATAGACCGGAACATGCTTCCTGCCGTCATGAACCGCAATTGTATGTCCTACAAATTCCGGGAAAATCACAGACGCGCGGGACCAAGTCTTGATTACCTTTTTCTCACCCTTTTCGTTCATCGCGACAACTCTTGAGAAGAGCTTCTCTTCAACGAAAGGTCCTTTTTTCAGACTTCTGCTCATTTCAATGCCCTCCTCCTTTATTTACCGTTTCTGTGTTTTACGATGAAGCGTTCGGTTCTCGCCTTCTTGTCTCTCGTCTTATAACCGAGAGCCGGTTTGCCCCACGGTGTTACAGGAGACGGACGACCGATCGGAGAACGGCCCTCACCACCGCCATGCGGGTGATCACAGGGGTTCATAACAGAACCGCGAACCGTCGGACGAATGCCGCGGTGACGGGTTTTACCGGCCTTGCCGATTTTCACGTTTTCATGATCGATGTTGGAAACCTGACCGATCTGGGCACGGCAATCCAAGCGGATAAGACGAACTTCTCCGGAAGGAAGTCTGACCTGAGCCATTCCGTTTTCTTTTGCCATCAGCTGAGCCGCAGAACCTGCGGAACGGACGAGCTGACCGCCTTTGCCGGGATACAGCTCAATGTTATAAATAAAAGTACCAACCGGAATATTCGCAATCGGAAGCGTGTTTCCGGGCTTGATATCGGCATTCGCGCCGGAATATACCTTGTCGCCGTCTGTGAGTCCCACAGGAGCGATGATATATTTTTTCGTGCCGTCCTCATATTGCAGAAGAGCGATATATGCGGTTCTGTTCGGATCATACTCGATGCCGATGACCGTCGCCGCATCCTCTGTATAGGGACGCTTAAAATCAATAATTCTGTATTTCTGCTTGTTGCCGCCGCCCTTATGACGAACGGTAATTCTGCCGTAGCTGTTTCTGCCGGCATGTTTTTTCTTGATTACGACAAGACTTTTCTCGGGAGTGAATTTCGTGATTTCTGCGAAATCCGGCACCGTCATATTCCGTCTTGCGGGAGTAGTCGGTTTATACTTGATCGTAGCCATTCTCTTACCTCCTCATCAAATCATGCCGTCAAAGAACTCGATGGATTTTGAATCCGCTTTCAGCGTAACAATGGCTTTTTTCCAAGCCTTCGTATAGCCGGAATGGACACCGAGTCTTTTCGGTTTCTTTTTCATGCTGATTGTGTTGACGCTCGCAACCGTGACGCCGAAAGCTTCTTCAACTGCACGTGCGATCTCCGGTTTTGTCGCGTCCTTTTGAACCTCGAAGGTGTAACGTTTGGATTTTGTCGCCTCAAGACTCTTTTCCGTAATAACCGGTCTTACGATAATATCATGAGCAAATTTCATGCGTACACCTCCTCAATCTTCTTCACCGCATCCAGCGCTACGACGAGCTTGTCGCAATTCAGGATGTCGTATACGTTAAGCGTATTGACATACGCTGTTTTTACGCCCGGTATGTTGGCAAAACTCTTTACAACCTTTTCATCCTTTTCAGGGAGAACCACAAGTGCTTTGCCTGCGGCGCCGACAGCTGTGAGCATATTGACCATCGTTTTTGTCTTATACTCAGTTGCCGCAATAGAATCCACAACAACGAACGCATCGTCAGCGACCTTGCTGGAAAACGCGCTCTTCATAGCGATTCTTTTCACCTTTTTATTCAGATCCGTGCGATAGGATCTCGGCTTCGGTCCAAGAGCAACGCCGCCGTGCGTCCATTGAGGCGCACGGGTAGAGCCCTGTCTTGCCCTGCCTGTTCCCTTTTGTCTCCACGGCTTTTTGCCGCCGCCGGAAACTTCGGTTCTCGTAAGTGTCGACTGCGTGCCTTGTCTCTGGTTGAGAAGGTACGCCCTGACTGCGGCGTGCAGTACTGCCGCATTGACCGTGACGGCGAATATGGAATCCGCAAGGTCAACGGTTCCGACCTCTTTGCCGGTCATGTCCAAAACTTTCATGTTAGGCATTGTCTATTCCTCCTTCTCACGCTTTGACCGTGTTTCGAATGAACACGATGCCGCCTTTGGCACCAGGGACGGCGCCCTTTACAGCAATCAGATTTTTATCGGCATCCACGCGGACAACATCGAGATTTAAGACAGTTACCTGTTCGTTTCCGTACTGTCCGGCCATCTTCTTGTTTTTGAAGATTCTGGAAGGGCTCGAGTTCGCACCCATGGAACCGGGTTGACGGTGAACAGGTCCGACACCGTGCGTCATGCGCAGCTTATGACATCCCCATCTTTTGATAACGCCGGAATAACCGCGTCCTTTTGTGATGCCTGTAACATCCACTCTGTCTCCTGCTGCGAATGTATCCGCGGCAACGATATCGCCGACATTCATGTTTTCAGCATCATCCAGTCTGAATTCTTTCAAATGCTTTTTCATCGCCACTCCCGCTTTTGTGAAATGGCCCTTTTCTGCTTTGTTCAGCTTTCTTTCGACAACATCTTCAAAGCCGAGCTGAACACTGGAATATCCGTCTTTCTCGACGGTTTTCTTCTGTGCGACCACACAAGGTCCGGCTTCGATAATGGTAACCGGGATAACATTTCCGATCTCATCAAAGATCTGTGTCATACCGATTTTCTTTCCGATGATACCCTTTTTCATGTTTTATCCTCCTTATAAGGTTATTGGTTGACCACCGCAGTTTCGCGGGCGGGTCAACTTGACCACTCGGATCATACAAAGAAATAACAATTTTCCGCACACACGCCGTTACAAATGAAAAATCCGCTCGAGTCTAAACTCAAAGTTTGATTTCAATTTCAACGCCGGCCGGAAGTTCGAGGGATGTAAGCGCCTCGATGGTTTTCTGAGACGGTTTGATCACGTCAATCAGTCTTTTGTGGGTTCTGTACTCAAACTGCTCACGGCTGTCCTTGTATTTATGAACAGCGCGGAGAATCGTAATGATCTCCTTTTCTGTGGGAAGCGGAATAGGACCGGAAACCGTCGCTCCGTTTCTTTTAGCGGTCTCAACAATCTTCTCCGCTGCCGAATCGACCAATGTATGGTCGTAGCTTTTCAGTCTGATTCTGATTTTCTCACTTACTGCCACTTGATTTTGCCTCCTTAAAAAATATTTTTCAGTGTCGGCGGCGCCGCATATAATAAATTAGGTATATGCTGCGCGCAGTTCGATGTGAACACCATCCCGGGCGTTTCCATTCACCCTAAGAAAAAACCGGAAATTTCTCCGGCATCTCGCATCCTTTTCCCGGATTGACGCTGTATACAGCGCAATATCCGAAATGCAAGCAGCTCACAAAACAAAACTGTCGCCCGGTTATCGGACATACTCAGCGAAAATTCCCCGTTTTCACGGCAACCTCTCGCTTCCTCGCACATCAAGCCTTTCTATTCTATCGTATTTCTCCGATAAAATCAAGATTTTTTTTAATTTTTTCAAAAAACGGCCAGAAAACTTTAGAGAAATTTTCTCCTTTTTTTTGTATAATATTCACAAATTTTATGTTTTTTTGAAAAAACAGAACATTTTTTTAATTTCTATGCTATAATAGTCAAGTAATATGAAAGAATCAAGCTTCTTTCATGTTCTGTTCCGACAGATCGTTTGTGATATCTCCCAAGTACGGTAGTATCGGAACAACGGATGAAACCATGCAAAAAAAGCGGAGGTCCCTGTTGCGGCAATGGTAAAAAACATAGAATATACTACGCGCGGCACTTGCTCGCGTCAAATCAAAGTTCAAATTGAGGACGGCATTATCCAGTCGGTACAATTTATAGGCGGATGCAACGGCAATACCAAAGGTATCGCTCAGCTTGTCCGCGGAATGAAAGCGGAAGATGTCATAAAACGGCTAAAAGGGACAGACTGCGGCGGAAAAGGGACCTCTTGTCCTGACCAGCTTGCGCTTGCACTTGAGCAAGCACTAAAAAATAATGACAATTGATTCCCACACCCATTGTTTTCCCGATTCGCTTGCCCCCCGCGCACTTTCCAAGCTTGAAACCAATGAAGCACTCCATCCTCGTTCCAACGGGACACTGGAAGGACTGCTCTCCATACTTGACAGAGATGGAATTGACCAATGCTTTGTTTTAAATATTGCAACCAATGCGCATCAACAAGATAAAGTCAACGAATTTGCTGTCTCCATCAATCATTATCAAAACAGAGTGTATGCTTTCGGTTCTATCCATCCCGATTATCCAAACATCAAGAAGGCTGCCAAAGAAATCAAAGAAGCCGGACTTTACGGCGTAAAATTGCATCCGGATTTTATGGGATATGATATCTGCGACGATAAGTTTAAGCAGATATTCGCTTCCTGCGCAGAATATGATCTTCCTGTCGTTATCCATGCAGGTCTCGATCCTACTTCACGCACTCATATTCATGCAAAGCCGGAAGATATCGCCAAAATTCTGACAAGCTTCCCTTCTTTGCGCCTATGTGCCGCTCATTTTGGAGATGTATCGAACCCCGAAAGTGTGATTCGTCATCTCTGTGGAAAAAACATATGGTTTGATACATCATTTCCCGCTCTCGGTGCCACGCTTTCCGGAGTCAAAAAAATTTTTGAATATCATGATCTTAATAAAATCATGTTTGGCAGTGACATGCCTTGGGAAGCTCCGTCAGAAGTGATGGCATTTCTTGCAAAGCTTGAGTTTGATGATGAGCAGAAAAAAATGCTGCTCGGTGAGAACGCCAAGCATTTTCTTAAAATATAAAAATCACGGCTTTTTCTGCCGTGCATATGCGCTGGTAGCTCAGCTGGATAGAGCATCAGATTCCGATTCTGGGGGTCGCGGGTTCGAATCCTGTCCGGCGCGCCATTTCGTCTCAAACGATATCGTTTGAGACGTTTTTTATTATGAAAACTTTCCTTAGGTCAAGAATTTTTTACAACAAAAAACGGACGAGAACAGAGTCTCGCCCGTTTTTTCAGCTTTGTTTTTAAAACAGTATGATTTATGCTACTCCATTATAATAGTCACAAAAACACTTTATTTGCTTATTTTGCAGAAAAATAACTTTCCGAATTGATATCGCCTGTTACAATGATGCTCATAATAAAGTCTCCGACTTTGCGGATATAATATTCCTGCCTGAGAGAAACACCGTTGGCTGTTGCATTGAATTCCAATCTCAGAAATTCATGTCCGCCAAGCTGGGTATTTTCCTCTCCGGTCTTTTCATAGGTAAGTCCTGCCTCTTGCTCCTCCAGTCCCTTCATTAATGCCTCGGCGTAGTCTTCCTCACCGAATGTATCCGGATTCAAGCCCTGTACTTTTATATTTTCAAACATCACAATCACATTAAATCCGTTCATCGGGTTTAATGCATACATATCGTATACAGTTGTTTTTTTGATAAGTTCTTTCTGCAATTCATCGGCGTCCCCGTCTGCATCAAGTCCTGTCAGAGCCAAAAGTTCTTCCCTGTCATAAAATTCCCAGTTTTCCGGAAGCGTAAACTTGATTTCAGCAAAATTACTTGTATATACGTCACCTTCCACGATACCCATATCAAAATTTTCGGTACCGTCTTCCATTCCGCCGACAACAAGCTTTTGCCATGCCTCAGTAAGACTGCAGGATGCAAATACCAAAATCATCGCTGCTGCCATTATAAAAGATAAAATTGCTTTTCCTGTGTTCTTCATTGAAAACCTCCCCCGCCGCTGGAAACGGCATATTCAAATTCAAAATGATAAAAACTATCCGGAATACGATCCATTCAAAGAACATTCTGAACGTACTGCCTGCTCCAAGCGTTCAAGCGCCTTCGCAAGCACATGCCGCGGACAGGCCAGATTCATCCGCTCGTAGCCTTCTCCGCCCTTACCGAAAATATATCCTTCATCGAAAAAAAGATATGCTTTTTTTCTCATCAGTGTCTCCAGTTCCTCTGTGGAAAGCCCCAGCGCACGACAATCAAGCCAGAGAAGATACGTTCCTTCCAGTTCAGATACCCGGATAAACGGAAGATGATTTTTTAAATAATCTGTCACAAATTTCTTGTTTTCATTTATATAGTGAAGCATTTCAAGCATCCATCCTTCGGCGCGATTATACGCATACTCTGTCGCCTTATAGCTGAGTGCATTCAGTGAAAAATGTCCCCGTGCCTTCAGAATCGCTTCTCTGCGTTTGGCATCGGAAATAAAGATATTGGATGCCTGAAGTCCCGCAAGGTTAAATGTCTTTCCCGGAGACGTACAGACCGCGCAATTGGAACGATACTTCTCTTCCAAATTCATCATGGAAAAATGCCGGTAGCCCTGCATAATCAGATCAAAATGGATTTCATCCGAAAGAATATAGACATGATGTTTCAGACAAATCTCTGCAATCCGCCGGATCTCTTCTTCTGTCCATACACGTCCGACAGGGTTATGAGGACTGCATAGAATATAGAGCTTGACATCATCCCTGCTTGCTTTTTCCTCAAAATCTTTGAAATCAATTTCATATCTTCCGTTTATTTCCGTCAGCTCATTTTCCACGACATGACACCGATTCCATTCAATTGAACTTCGAAACGGATAATAAACAGGTGTTGTAATCATAACACTGTCACCCGGCTTTGTGAAAACTCCGATCATATTCCGCAGAGCAGGTACAACGCCGCCGTATTCCACAAACCAATCCCTTTCCGGAGAAAAACCGTGGCGGCGTTCCATCCAACCGATAACAGCCTCATAATACGCATTTGTCGCGTGCGTATATCCTAAAATCGACGTATCAAGATATTCCTTGAGTCCATCGATAATTTCCGGTGCATTTCGGAATTCCATATCGGCAACCGACAGCGGAACAATATCATCCGGCAGCGAAGGAACCTCCTCACGCATTTCATCCCATTTTCCAGATCCCATACCGTAGCGCGAGATCGATGTTTCAAAATCATATTTCATGTTTTTTATCTCCTAATTTCCAAGTCCTTCTGAAAAATCCTCTCCTTCATGAACCTGAGGATAATAACTTCCGAAGCAATAATCATACGGTTCGTCAAATTCCATTTTCAAGACGGTTATCCCCATATGACAATCCGGTGGATTTTCCGGCAAATTTTTCAGAACGATTCTGTGCCCTTCCATTTCAAAATCAATCGTCTTTCCCGTTGCAAGAAACGAAATCCGACGGGGTGCCTTTCGATATCCTCCAAACACCATTTCTCCTGTATGCGGCCAAATATAATTCCATACATATATCGTTTTTGCATCCGGCGAAACGGTACAATTTGAAACATGATTCGCTCCGCACTCCCATCCGGAGAATTTCTTTTTACATCCATAAGCGGCTTCCCCGTTCTCCAAAAGCCATTTCCCGACCTTTTTCATCGGTTCCACAACCTCTTCCGAAACGGAACCGTCTGCTTTCGGTCCGATATTGAGAAGCAAATTTCCGCCTGCAGCGGAGCAGCGCTGCAGCATACGGACAATTTGATTTCCCGAATAGGAGTAAGGCGCGACCTGTTTTTCGTCCACATATCCCCATGAAATCCCGTTAAAAGTCATACAGGCTTCCCAATCACTGCCATCCTCCGCCTTGATCGCATCCTCCGGCGTAAAGAAGTCTTCCGGCATCCGGCTGCGGTTGTTGATAAGAATATCCGGCTGAAGCTGTCTTATCTTATAGTTTCGGTTCACCGAGTCCCAATTTGCCGAGCTCATACGTGGCCAAGGCATATCATACCAAAGAATATCGATTTTTCCGTAATTCGAAAAAAGCTCCAAATTCAGATCTTCAATATATTTCGTAAAACGTTTGCGTGCCGCCTCATCTGTCATACAGCGCCACGCATCCGGGTGATGCCAGTCCATTAAAGAGGAATAAAGACCAATCTTCAAATCATATTTGCGGCACGCCTCCACAAATTCACGCACGATATCCCGATGCGGACCAAAGTTTACGGAATTAAACGGATTGACTTTAGAATCCCAAAGGGAAAAGCCCTCATGATGGCGCGTGGTAAGCACCGCATATTTTGCACCGGCCTCCTTTGCCAGAAGACACCACTCTTCGGCACATCCCTCCTTGGGATGAAAAGAGGAAGCAAGTTTTTCGTAATCGGAAATTTTGATGTTTTCCCAAACTTGCGCCCATTCTCCCATACCATGAGAGGAAAAAAGCCCATAATGGACAAACATGCCGAACCGTGCATTTCGGAACCACTCGATTCTCCTCTCCTTGGATTCGGCACAAAATGCCGCATACTCTTCGCTTGTAATTGGTTGCTCCATTTTATATGTTCCTTTTATCCTTTCTGACTCAGTGTTTGTCCGCAAGACGTTTTTTCATCTTCTCTATTTTCAATGGAAAGAATGAATTCCTTTGCGTATGGAAGTGATTCGATCCAGCGGCATACGGAATGCCATTCATCAAGCTTATGCGAACGTCTTGCATAATAGATGTTGACAAGGACCTCATAATTCATTGTCACCGTGCGCAGCTGGTTATAACTCGACGGCAGAAGTTGTATCATGTCGTACCAATATGCCTTGTCTTTGGTTTCAAGAAACCGAAGACGACGCTCTTCAAGGCAGGAAATGATTTGGTCAAGGCATGCAAGCGCCGTTTCACTCATCCGATCATGGGAAAAATCATTTCTTTCAAACTCCTTTGCCTGTATCTTATGCATCGTGCTTGTAGAATTGGCAACCGTTCCCACCTTATAGGTATCAAATTCCTTCCACCAATACATCGGCGCCGTAATATCCGCCGAAACAAGAATTTGTCGGATGAACTTACGATGATCGGAGCCGGCACGACATAGCCGCATGCCGAGCCCGATATCGTTTTCTCCGAGGACGTAATTTCCCTTTTCATCCCAATAACTATCGCTTTTTCCCCAGCTGTTCAGCGGATTGCGTGCGCCGCGAATCGCATTTTCCAGATTCATTACGCTTGTTCGGGCAATTTCGATCATGATATGTTCCCCCTTTTTTGATTTCCCGTTTTTTATCCTAAAACAACATGTGCTTCGGTTTCACTTCCCATTTCAAAAGCGGCGTAGCGTCCTTCATAAGTAAAGTTCACCGGGCTTCCCGCCACCGTAATCTTATCCGGCTTTTTCTCCGCAAATAGACGGATAGTATAGGTTCGTTTCCCAATTCCGGCGAATTCGCCCTTTCGCTCGCCGATCACAATTTCACATTCGTCGTTTTTCTTCTCCATGGAAATTCGCGTTACCGTGCGCTTGCCGCTTTCATAGTCAAGTGAAATCCCGTCGTCCTCATAGAAATCATAATGAGACACACCATACGGATACAGTTCCAAAATGATGTTTTCCGTATCACCCTGTTTGGTATGCTGACGAGGAATGTCAGTCGGGATCACAGCACCGCCGCGTACAAAAAGGAATCCGCCCCGGTCTTCCGGGACCTCCGGTTTTACTGTCTGCCCTCCCTCATATACGTTGCCGCTCCAGTAATCGATCCAAGTGGTTCCTTCCGGAAGATAAATCTCATCAGAAAATGCCCCGACAAGAAAATTTTCTCCGAACATATATTCGCAAACCGCGTTTTGCAGCGCCTCATCTTCAAACATCAACGGCATTGCACGGCACATCGGCATACCGGTGAGATTCGTAGTGATTGCCGTCGAATAAATATAAGGCATCAAACGGTAACGCAGCCGGTCATAAAAAGCAAAGATTGGCTCGATTTCTTCCCCTGCCCACCATGGATGAGCAAAGCCGTACCAGCTGTTGAGCTGACACCATGCCGTAAAGAAACAATAATGAAGCGTCCGCTTTTGGAATACCTCCATATCGCAAGTCAAGTTGGAAATTCCGGACATGCCGCAGCTGAGGATCCAAACCAAAGTCTGAAGTTCTCCACCGTTGTCGCCTGTGCTGGAAGCAGAATAAGCTCCGGTTCCGGTATAACCCCCGCAGTAATGATGCATTGGACGCATTCCTGTATATTCTGCCGCACCGCGATACATGTCCCTGACGTAGAGCGTCTGAATCAGGTTGTGCATCTCCGGTTCTCCCTTACCGTTGGCATATATTCTGCGTTCATCTGCATTGTCAACGGTATGACACGGATCCAGCTTAAAGGAGGACGCTCCGTCACAGATGAATTGCTTCAGATGGTCAAACCAATCAGGAATTTCCGGGGCAACCTCATTGCCGATACGGCGTTCCTCCTCAGCGGTAAAATCATGTTCGCAGCAAAGCCAAAGATGAAGCTTGAAGCCATAACGCTGCAGCGCCGCAGTAAAGAAATTCGGATTGATATGTCCGGGTTCTTTGCTGCGCGCCCATTCTTCAATGAGAAAGCGGCCGCGGTTCCATTTTTTCCCAACAGAAAAATCATACCGTTTCTCCATCCAGCCCGGCTCAAGACTGATAGAATCGCACGGCAGCTTTTTTTCGCGGAAAGTCGCTGCGTTGCGCATGATTTCATATTGATCCGCCGTATATTGATCGATAAAAGCAAGACCGTAAGCCCATTTGGGAAGAAGCGCCGGCCGGCCCGTAATCCATGTAAAACGCTCAAGAATATCCGCAAGCGTATTGCCCGCAAAAAGGAAGAAATCCAGATCGCCGTCCGGTAAATACCAACAAATCTCATGCGGATTACGCGCACAGACATCAATCCCGTGCCACCATGTCGAATTGCAGAGAATCCCGTATCCCGCTTTCGTCATCAGAAACGGGACCGGCATTTCATTGCTTTGATAGACAACACGTTCCAGATAGGTTTTTCCGTTGAGTACAATCCGATCCGTATTGGCAGCTCCGAGTCCGTAAAAGTGCTCATTCCCGATGCCGGAGAGAATCGCATATTTCGGATTCTGCTGAAAATCCACCACGCCGAAGCCGCGTTTCGCATCTTCTCCAATGATAAATTTCTGCGGCGGGCGCATTCCGTCCAACGTTTCGTTAAAATAAGCCTTAATCGTTTCCGTCCCAATGCAACGTACATCCATTTTCCGCTCAAACTTCTCCGTTCCGAATGTGAGAATTCCATCGGAAAAGGTTACCGAAAGGTCTCCCGCGGCAATGCCGTTTTCAAGAAGCCTGCCCGCTTCGGCATCCGGTTTTCTGTAAAGATGATACCGGTCGAACAGCGATTCCCTGAAATCGCAGCTGAGCCTGATTCTTACCGCGTTATTTGAATATGCCGTGATACGGACACGGCCGCTTCCGAATACCCATTCTTTTTCCATTATTTTGATTCCTCCAAGTAAATTTCTTTCCAGTCTTCACAGCATTTCCCGCATGGGGTATATCCGTGTTCCAAAAGATATTCCGCGCTTTCCACCTCTATTTCCAGCCGGTTTTCCGATGACATGCGCTCAGCATAGATACAGTCCGGCAGGTGAAAAACCATCGAATTTTTATTGATGACAACAAAAAGTCCTTCCTTTTCCGATAAGGACTCCGTCATATCTGTCGTACTTTCCTTTGTTTGCGATATGGAGCCCGCTTTCGTATGAATCACAATTTCGTCACCGCTGCCGCAGGAGCTCAGCACGATACAAAAAAACCACGCGGCAAGCAATGCGGCAAGCTTTTTCATTCCGGCTTCTCCTTTCCGATTTTGACAAATACGCTGTAATCGGTATCTGTCGGCAACTTCATAAGAGCAAACGACGCCGGCCCGATTTCCGACACATGGTCGGAAACACCCCTGAAAAGATCCTCTGCCGGCAAAGAGGAACGAAACTCATACGTTTCCTCCGAACGGTTTATGAGCACAACAATCATTTCCTTTTCACCCCGACGTTCAAAACAGAAAAGATCAGCGTCGGCATAAACAAAAGAAAAGTCCGCACACCGGAAAAGCTGTTCCTCCCGACGTAACTTGCCGAACATCCGGTACAGTGCCGTAATCTCTTCATCTTCCTCTCCCCATGGGAATGGTCCTCGGCAAAACGGATCAATATATCCCTCCATTCCCGCTTCGTCTCCGTAGAGAATGCATGGCACACCGGGAAGCGTCATCTGAATACAAACCGCAAGCCTCAGACGAGTCTTTGCCTGTCTGCGCTCGGCATCCATCATATGATGTTCCGCCAGTACAGGATACGGCAGTTCTCCGATTTTCTCATCGCCGAGCGCTGTCAGAATTCGTTCCGTATCATGTGTTCCGAGAATATTCATGGAAGCGTTTGCCGCTTCGGCCGGATAATGCCCATATATGGTAAGAAGCGTACCACGAAGAGACATATAATTTCCGACCGTAAGGTATTCAATCACCGCACGGCGCACGGGATAATTCATGACCGAGTCAAGCTCGCCACCCTGCAGATATTTTTTTCGCACTCCGTAAGCATACTTATCCGTCGCATCCTCCCAAACCTCTCCGATCACCGCCGCATCCCGTTTTTCTTCCGAAACAACGGAAAACAACTCGGAAAGAAAAGCATCCGAAAGCTCATCGGCAACATCAATACGCCACCCGGCAATCCCGAATTTCATATATCGGCGGATAACGCCGTCTTTTCCAAACAAAAATTCCCGATAAGTCGGGCAGTCCGATTTTACGCGCGGCAATGTCCGAACACCCCACCAAGCATCATACCGATCCGGATACCGTTCGAACGTATACCACGGATAATACGGTGAATCCTTAGATTGAGCAGCGCCTACGGAATCATAAGTTCCTTTTGCATTAAAATAGATACTGTCGGAACCCGTATGATTGAACACGCCATCAAGAAGGACCGCAATTCCCCTTTTATCTGCCTCCTCCACAAGCATCCGAAGCGCCGTATCGCCGCCCAGCATCCGGTCAACGGTTCGGTAATCCGCCGTATCATACCGATGATTAGACGGAGATTCAAAAATCGGATTGAGATAGAGACAGGTAACGCCAAGAGAAACAAGATAGTCAAGCTTTTTGACAATTCCCTGAAGATCCCCGCCGAAAAACACATTGTTCTTTTCATTTTCCAGCCTGTCCCGAAAATGGGACGGGAATTCATCTCTGTCGCGACACAGCAAAGCGCCGTTCTTGACAGGATTTTCACCGGCAGAAAAAAAGCGGTCGGGAAAGATTTGATACATAACGCCGCCGTATAGCCATTCGGGCGGATATTTTCGTTTTTCATATACCAAAAGCTGAAAATCACCTTTTTTATTGTCAGCGTTAACATAACATTCGGAAAAATCATGTTCGCGCCGCATCATATCAAATGTTCCAAATGCAGTATAAACGCGATATTTATAAAAGAAAAGTCCGCTTTTTTTTCCGGCACAGAGCTGTGCCATGGGAATCGACACGGAATAATTTTCCGAACCGCTTGTCATGGAAAACCGGAATCGCTCTCCCGTATCATCCGAAATCGCAAGCAGTTCAGCTCCGACCGTTGATTCCGGCACATAAATCCGGAATTCAACGGTATCCGTCACCTCAAAAGCACCGCGTCCCGGTGTATATTTTCCGTTGACATATTTGGTTTCAAGCAGTCGCGCCGCGACCGCCGAACGTGAAAACCCCGCCATACTTTACTCCGTCACTTTTTTCAGATGCCAAATATTGTTCGCATATTCCGAAATGCTTCTGTCAGCGGCAAAATATCCCGCACCGGCAATGTTGCAGATTGCTTTTGATGTCCACGCTGCGCGGTTCGCATAATCCGATACGGCGGCACCATACGTCCGATAATAGGATTCAAAATCGGCGAGGCAAAGATACGGATCCGCCACACTGTGGTTCCCTGACAGAAAATATCCGGCAATCCCTGAAAAATCCTCTCCGGCAAAGCCTGCGGAAATTCTGTCCACCGCCGCTTTCAGTTTGGCATCCGAAGTATAGTAATTCATTGCGGTATAACCGCTTCGCCACAGTTCGTCGACCTCCTTTGCCGTCAGACCGAAAATATAAATATTATCCCGTCCGACCGCGTCGGTCATCTCGACATTGGCACCGTCAAGCGTTCCCACTGTCATCGCTCCGTTTATCATGAACTTCATGCACCCGGTCCCGCTCGCTTCTTTTCCGGCAAGAGAAATCTGCTCGGAAATGTCGGTCGCCGGCATTAGAATCTCCGCCATACTGACATTATAATCTTCAAGATATACAACACGGATTCTCTCTCTTGCCCGCGGATCGGAGTCGATTTCCTTTCCGAGACACCAAATCAGCTTGATGATATCCTTCGCCATATAGTAACCCGGCGCCGCTTTTCCTCCGAAAAAGAATGTTTGCGGCACCACATCGGCATTGGGATTCGTTTGAATTTCATCATAAAGCGATACGATTTTCAAAACATTCAACAGCTGTCTCTTATATTCATGAATACGCTTAGCCTGGACGTCAAAAACCGAATGGGTGTCGATTGTTCCGCCCGTACGGTGCTCAAACCATTTTGCAAAGGATTCCTTGTTGCGATGCTTGATATCTCTCACCGCTTCAATCACGTATGGATCCTTTGCATATTTTCCGAATTCCGAAAGTGCCTGAGGATTCGTTCGATACTCCGGACCGATTGTGTGGTCCAGCAGCGAGGCAAGCTTCGGATTGGAATAACAAAGCCAGCGACGATGGGCAATTCCGTTCGTGACATTGGTAAATTTCGCCGGTGTAAGCTTATAAAAATCGTGAAAAACCGAATTTTTCAGAATCTCCGAGTGAAGCTTAGATACCCCGTTGACCGCATGAGACCCGACGACACTCAGATTTGCCATCCGAATCTGAGCATTTGCCACGATTGACATATGAGAAATCCGGTCCCAATCACCGGGATACAGATTCCAAAGATCTGCGCAGAAGCGCCGATTGATCTCACATACAATAGAATAAATTCTCGGCAGACGAAGCCGGAACTGATCCTCATTCCAGCATTCGAGCGCCTCCGGCATAACGGTATGATTGGTATAGGAAATCGTTCTTACCACCGTATCCCATGCTGTCTCCCATGAGAAAGAATAGGTATCCATAAAAATACGCATCAGCTCCGGGATACAAAGTGCCGGATGTGTATCGTTAATATGAATGGCATTCTTCTCCGCAAAATCAGCGAGCGTTCCATACTGGGCAAGATGGTCCGCAATGATATTCTGAAGCGATGCTGAAACCAAGAAATACTGCTGGGAAAGCCGCAGGATCTTTCCTTCCGGATGATCGTCAGAGGGATAAAGTACTTTCGTAAGCATCTCCGCACTTGTATTTTGCTCAACTGCCTGCATGTACTGCCCTTGGGTAAAAAGCTTCATGTTGAAATTCTTAATGTCCTGTGCCTTCCACAAGCGAAGATTGTTAGCAGCAAAGCTCCGGTAACCTGATATCATCATATCATACGGAACTGCCTGTACCTCGTCGTAATCGGTGTGAGTAATCCGCAGCTGACCCGATTCCCATGATTCCGATATTTTACCCCCGAAACGCACGGGAAATGTTTTATCTGTTCTGGCAACAAACCAGCCCTCCGCGCCCGGCATCCAAATATCGGGAAGCTCGACCTGATTTCCATCGATAATTTTCTGTTTGAAAAGCCCATACTCATATAACAGCGAAAAACCCGTTGCGGGATAATTCAGCGTTGTCAGCGAATCCATAAAGCAAGCCGCGAGTCTGCCAAGCCCTCCGTTTCCGAGTCCCGGATCCGGCTCCGCCTCATACAGCTCCTCCAGGTCGCAGCCAAGTGATTTGACTGCCGCTGCATATTCGGTTTCCAATCCAAGATTGCGCAGATTGTTTTTCAGCGACGGACCGATAAGAAACTCCATACAGAGATAATAGACTCGTTTTGCTTTTTTTTGCTTCACGACGCGACGAAAGGCAGATCGCTTGTCGGTCAGGATATCCTTAACCGTCAGAATAACGGCTTTATAAATCTGCGTCTTTGTCGCGTCCTCGGCGCGCACGCCGAAATAACGTGATATCTTGCTTTCCAGCGCCTCCTTTACGGTTTTTTCTGTGATAATCTGTTCCATACCAATAAATTCCTTTTATTTATGATTTTAAATGCGGCGGTGTCAGAGAAGCCGACGATAAAGTGCCTCATATTTTTCAGCGGATGCGTTCCATGAAAAATCTATTTTCATGATTTTTTTCACCAATGCCTTCCAATTTTCCGGGTCATGATAAAGTCCTTCCGCCTCTCGTATGACATGCAGCATATCATGAGCATTATATGAAGCAAAAGTGAATCCGTTGCCGCTGCGATCCGGGCCATAAGGCTTAATGGTATCATAAAGTCCTCCCGTCTCCCGCACTACGGGCACCGTCCCATAGCGGGAAGCAATCATCTGAGAAAGCCCACAGGCCTCACTTTTAGACGGCATAAGAAAAATATCCGCACCGGCATAAATCAGCTTGGACAAGGCTCTGTCGTAGGTAATGTTGGCAGATACTCTGCCAGGATACCGAGACGCAGCTTCACGGAAGAAATCCTCGAAACCGGATTCTCCAGTGCCAAGCAGAACAAACTGCACATCATCCCGCATCAGTTCATCAAATACGGCAAGTACAAGATCAAAGCCCTTGTGTGAAGCAAGTCTTGATATCATCGCAATCACAGGCGTATCGGGACGGAATTCAAGACCGAATCGTTTCTGCAGCTCGTCTTTATTCTTTTTCTTACCGAGAAGTCCTCTTGCGCTGTAGTGATACGGCAATTCTTCATCCGTCGACGGATCATAATATTCCGTATCGATCCCGTTGACAATACCGTCCAGCTTGTATCCATACTGTCTGAGAATATAGTGGAGTCCGCTCGAATATTCTTCAGACTGAATCTGTTTGGCATAGGTGGGACTCACTGTTGTTACAAAATCCGCACAGACCACAGCTCCTTTTGTCAGGTTGACAGCACCGCCGTAATCGACAATTTCTCCGTCCTCTCCCTCCAGAGAAAATACATCGCCGAGAATTTCTTTTCCGTAGATTCCCTGATATTCGATATTATGGATCGTATACACCGCGCGAATACCGGAGTATTCTGATATTCCCGCATAGCTGCGCTTCAGTTTAATCACGGAAAGCGCCGTCTGCCAATCGTTGGCATGCAGAATGTCCGGAAAGAAATCCACTTCACGCATTAGTTCCAATACCGCCACAGAAAAGAAAGCGAAGCGTTCTGCATCGTCATATTCCCCGTAAAGCGAGCTGCGCTTAAAATAATACTCATTGTCAAGGAAATAAAAGACCACACCGTCTTTTTCCATGCAGAAAATTCCGCAGTATTGGCGCCGCCATGCGAGAGGAACCGTGATATGCTTTACAAACGTCATGCATTTACGCCACTTCTCTGCGATCTGTCCATACAGCGGCATAACCGCACGGACGTCATCGTCCGGATTTCTCTGCTTTACCGCTGCAGGTAAGGAACCAAGCACATCACCAAGTCCGCCTGTTGCAGCAAACGGCATAATTTCACTTCCGGCATACAGAATTTTTTTCATTCAGATATTCCTCCTTACCGCCGATTATTTTCGTTTTCCGGATCTTGTCTGTTTGGATCCGATATCGTCTAAATCATCGCAATCTCCGTCACATCCATCACGCTAAGCATCATACAACCAAGTAACAAACACGACGATACCTATCGCAGGATGATTTTTGCGATTTTTCAAGTATTCTCAATTTTCCGCCCTGCACATGCTTTGCATTTGCAGGGCGGCTATCGTCCGAGCAATCTATGCCCTTTTTTATTGATACTTAGGTGTTATTGACTCTAAATGCAAATGCTTCGCATTTGCAGGGCAATCAAACCATACGGCCTTTTTCAATATAAAGCGGAAGCGTTGAATGCCCGGAAAGCGTTACGCCATCGCGGATTACAACGTTCTTATCGGAAACCGAATATCCGAGCACCGCATTTTCTCCAATAAAGGTATCTTGAAACAGAATGCTGTTCTTAACTACCGAACCGCGCCCTACTTTTACTCCGCGGAAAAGGATACTGTTTTTCACCGTGCCTTCAATCACACAGCCGTCCGCAATCAGAGAATTCTCCACTTTGGCGTTTCCGCTGTAATAGGTCGGCGCAGAATTGCGGACCTTTGTGTAAATCGGGCGGGATTCCACACCGAACAGAGAATCAAACATTTCCTGATTTTCAATCAGCTGCATATTATGTGCAAAATAATCCTCAAAGGAAGAAATGCACGCAAAATATCCGTCATATTTGTAAACGCGGAAATTCCGATATCCGAGTGAGCGAAGCAGAATATCGCGTGTCATGCTGACATAGCCGTGCGCAATCGCATCCAATACAACTTCCTGCAAATATTTTCGGTTAATAACAAGAATATTTAAATTGACATCCGCATAGCCCTCAAAATTGGTCGGATAAGGAAGAAGATCCGTAATTCTCCCTTCCTCGTTTGTAAAAACCAACGTATTGTTTTTTGCCGCAGCCCGCGTAAGCGGCATATATTTCACAGCCACCGTGATATCTGCGCCGCTTTCGATATGATCGCCTATCATGTCATTGAGGTCTATATTGCAGATCACGTCACAGTCCGACATAACAACATAATCCGATGTCATCTGCGCAATGGAATAATTGACGCTTTTGAGCGCTTCCAGTCTTGAACGATAAAGATTATTGATGTTATTGGCATATGCCGTGATATAAGGAGGCAGAATTTTTACGCCGCCGGAACGGCGCGCAAGATCCCAGTCCTTGCCGGATCCGATGTGATCCATCAAAGAATGATAGTTGTAATGCGTAATCACGCTGATGGTGTTAATATTGGAATTGACCATATTGGAAAGAGGAAAATCAATCAGCCGATACCGGCATCCGAACGGTACGGATGCCAGCGTGCGCTGCCGTGTCAGTTCTGAGATATTGCTGTCATGAATGTTGGAAAAAATAATACCTTCTACAGACATGTTTCCGACCTCCTTAACCGATAAACTGTTTCAAATTGCCCGTATCCACAAGCTCTCCGCCACGAATCACCGAATCAGGCGGAACGGAAAGCCCCGATGCCAGTACAAGAATCTGTCCTCCGTCACGAGGGTCTCCGAGATCCGCATTTTCCCCGATAACCGTATCGCTGTCAATAATCGCATACGATACGCGGGCACCGGCCTTGATGGTAACACCACTCATAATCACGCTGTCACGCACAACGGCACCGGGTTCCACATGCACATCATTGGAAAGGATAGAGTTCACCACCATTCCGTCGATTACACACCCTTCCGTCACCATAGAATTCTCCAAATGCGCCGCGGCGCCGATCCGGTGCGGCGGGTAGGCGTGATGTCGGTAGAAAATACGCCATTTTCTGTCATAAAGATCAAATTTCGGCGAGCTTCCGAGAAGGTCCATATTCGCTTCCCAAAGGCTTGTAAGCGTTCCCACATCTTTCCAATAGCCTTCAAAGGTATAGGCGTACATCCGGCATCCGCCGGCAAGCATGGCAGGAATCACATTCTTGCCGAAATCGTTGGAAGACTCGGGATCCGCATTATCCGCCTCCAGATATTCCTTTAGCTTTGAGGTTGTAAAGATGTATATTCCCATTGACGCCTTATTGCTTTTCGGATTCTTAGGCTTTTCCTCAAATTCCGTAATGCACCCGTTTGCGTCGGTGCTGAGGATTCCAAAACGGCTTGCCTGGCTTATCGGCACTTCCAACACGGCAATCGTGCAGTCCGCCGCGTTTTTCTTATGCTCGGCAAGCATACGGCTGTAATCCATTTTGTAAATATGATCTCCGGAAAGAATCAGCGTATAATCCGGATCATACCGCTCAATAAAGGTCATATTCTGATAGATTGCATTCGCCGTTCCCCGATACCATGCGGCTCCCCGTTTTCCCTGATAGGGAGGCAGCACCGTAACTCCCCCATGCGTCCGGTCGAGATCCCAAGGCTCTCCGTTCCCTATGTATTCATTGAGAACAAGCGGCTGATACTGTGTCAAGACTCCAACAGTGTCAATGCCTGAATTCACGCAGTTTGACATCGGAAAATCGATGATACGGTATTTGCCGCCGAAAGGAACAGCAGGTTTTGCTGTCTTTTCGGTAAGGGTATAGAGACGGCTGCCCTGACCGCCGGCGAGAAGCATTGCGATACATTCCTTTTTCCTGAACATATGAAATTCCCTGCCTTTCGGTTTTGATTGTTATTGCCTTTATTTACTACCCTTTTTCACTTCGCGCCGCCGGAAAATCATCCCTCCATAAGAAGGAATTGTCACGGCGATCTCGCTTTTCATTTTTCCGTTTTCTTTATGTTCTTTCGATTTTACGACTCCGTTTTGAAACCCGGTTCCGCCATATTCATAAAGATCCGTCGTAAAAATCTCTTCGTATTCTCCTCTCATTGGCACACGCACCGTATAATTCTCCCACTTTACCGGAGAAAAATTCAGAATGACGATTCGTTCTGCACCGGAAATGGAACGTCTGCGGTAGGAAAGCACATTATGCGCCTTATCGTTCGGCTCGATCCATGCAAACCCGTCCCAGCTGTCATCGATCTCATAAAGCGGCGGCTCCGTCAAATACAACTTGTTAAGCTGCCGCACACAACGCTGCATTTCCGCGTGGCGCGGATATTTCAGCATAAACCATTCCAATTCGTTCGCATAATCCCATTCGCGGAACGGTGCATACTCGGTCCCCATAAACAAGAGCTTCTTGCCGGGATGTGTCATCATAAATGTCAGGAAAACACGCATCGCGGCAAATTTTTCATCATAGGTTCCGAACATTTTGTCCAAAAGCGATTTTTTTCCGTGTACCACCTCATCGTGCGACACGGGAAGTATGTAATTTTCCGAAAACGCATACATCATCGGAAACGTTAGCTTTTGATGACAATACTGACGGTAAATCGGATCCACCGCCATATATTCGAACATGTCGTTGGCAAACCCCATATTCCATTTGAAATTGAAGCCAAGCCCTCCCTCCGACACCGGCTTGGTAATCATCGGCCATGCGGTTGATTCCTCCGCAATCATAAGCGCATAAGGAAATTCCCCAAATACCGCCGTATTCAATTTTTTAAAAAAGGCAATCGCTTCAAGATTATGGTTGTTCCCATATTGGTTGGGGATCCATTCACCCGGTTCCCTGTCATAATCAAGATACAACATAGATGCTACAGCGTCAATACGCAGACCGTCCACATGATATTCACGCATCCAAAAAAGTGCGGAAGATATGAGAAACGACTGCACTTCCGGACGACCTACGTCGAAATACCGGGTTCCCCAGCCGCGGCTTTCCATGCGGTCGCGCCCTTGGTATTCATAGAGGAAAGACCCGTCAAATTCATACAGTCCATGCTCGTCTTTCGGAAAATGAGCAGGTACCCAGTCCAAAATGACACCGATTCCCGCCTGATGCATCCTGTCCACAAAATATTTAAAATCCTCCGGCGTACCGAAACGGGAAGTCGGCGCAAAATAGCCGCATACCTGATATCCCCATGAACCGTCATACGGATACTCCGTGATCGGAAGCAGTTCCACATGCGTATAATGCATATCCAAAAGATAAGAAGCAAGTTCATCCGCAAGTTCCCGATAACAGAGATCATGTTCACCGTCCGACGTGCCTTGTCCGTCTTTTGTCCGCCATGATCCGAGATGCACTTCATATATATTCATCGGAGCACTGTAAAAATGAGGATGCCGAGAATCTTTCACGGCAAAAAAAGATTGCTTTTTTTGCTGCCATGCCGCATCCTCCCAGAAAAATTCACTGCCATCCGTCAAAATAGATGCCGTTTTTTCCCGTGTTTCGGAATATCTCGCATAAGGATCCGCTTTCCATTTTTCTCCTTTTGCGGATACTACTTTATATTTGTAACGATTTTCCGCAAGGGAGACGGGCGAGAAAAGTTCCGCCTGCCAGATGCCGGAATCAACATCCTTTTCCATTGGAAGACTCTCATCCCATCCGTTAAAATCGCCGCACACAAATACCGAAACGGCATTTGGTGCCCACACACGGAAAGTATAAAGAAAAGAGCCCTCGTGCCGCGTCATATGTGCGCCAAGCAAGTCATATGCATAAAAATTAGTACCCTGACAAAAGAGATATGCCGCATATCCATCGCCGCTTCCATATTTTTTCACAGCCGAAGCCCCCGTTTCATATTAAAATCCGCCGGAACTGTTCTTATTTATCTTATTTTTATTATATAATAGAATTTTCTAAAACGCAAGTAAAATTGACGTAAAATCCGGCATTTTCGGAAAATCTTTTCCGACAAAAACAAAAACAGGACATTTTTCCGACGATTGCATTCGGAAAATGCCCTGCTCTTTTGGTTTCAGTTCAGCAGTGCCACTCCAAGGTTCAAGTAGCCCGCAAATGCGACCCATATCAGATAAGGAATCAATAGGCACGCGGCGGGAATGGATATCCGCCAAAACCGAACAAACGTAACAAGAATCAAAATCCAGAGGAAAAGCAGCCATACAAAGGAGAAAAAGTACAGTTCAAACCGGAAAAACAGAATCGGCCAAAAGAAATTGACAAAAAGCTGCAATCCGTATACCCAAAGTGCGCTTTCCACCGTTTTTTTATCCGCGCCCGAGACAAAAACCAGATAGGAGGCTATTCCCATCAACACATACAAAATACTCCATACTACGGGGAAAATCCATCCCGGTGGTGAAAGCGGAGGTTTTTCGAGCAATGCGTACATCTCCGTTCCTTCCCTGGACAAAAGCCCAGCAATCACTCCGACGGCAAGCGGAATCGCTATGCAAACGAGAAGCGTTTTCCATTGTATTTTTTTCACAAAATCACCTCCGGTCATCTTTCTATATTGTATTCAAAAAATGGGATTCTTATGAATTTTTCCGCAAAATAAAAAAACACAGCAAAAAGCGCTTTGAAATAACGAAAACATCTTTTGAAAAAATGTCTTCTTAAAATCAAAGCGCAAAATATATTTCCTTCATCCAAATTCCTTTCTTGCCGAAAGTACACCGTCTGCAAGATAAAATCGATGCGCAGCAAGAAATTTTGCCTCTGAGTCATCATGCGTGACAAGCAAAACGGTTTTCCCCTCAAAAAAGGACTTCAGATAAGTCATAACATCATACTTGATTTTCTCGTCCAAGCTTTTAAACGGTTCGTCAAGTAAATAGATATCTGCATCATAAGCCAGCGCACGCGCCACAGAAACTCTCGCAGCCATACCGCTGGAAAGCTCACGCGGGCTCAGTTGCACCGCATTTTCCAGCTTTAACGCCGCAAGAAGTTCCTCCGCCTTTGCTTCATTTTCTTTTTTGGAACCGGACATCACGCAGGTCACATTTTCCAAAACGCTCACGGAATCAAACAGCCGCGGCTCCGCAAAGACAACAGCAATCCGTCCGTCGGCGCTTACGGTTCCGCAGTCCGGTTTTTCAAGTCCTGCCGCAATGCGCAGCAGCGTGGTTTTTCCGCTTCCGGACATGCCGGAAAGAGACGCTGCGGTTCCATCCGGTATCAAAAGGGATACATCCGAAAGCACCCGTTTCTCCGAAAAGGATTTTTCAACATGATCAAGCTTCAGCAATACCGACACCTCCCTTTTTTGAGAGCTTCGACAGCAAAAGCACCACGCCCTTTTCAATGAGAACACTTAACAGGACCACGACGATTGTCCAAGCGTAAAGTTCCTCGGATTCCAAATAAATTTTGGCATCATGGAGCTTTTCTCCGATAGAAAGAGACGGCATGCAAATTACCTCGGCGGCGATTCCCGCCTTCCATGCAAGCCCAAGCGCCGAACGGCAAGCGGCAACGAAATACGGCAGAACGGACGGCAGCATAAGATAGCGTACGCGCTTGCCGAAACCAAATCCATATATCCTTGCTACCTCGCGCTGATCTGTCGGCACAGCGCCGATTCCGCGGCGAACATTGACGAACACAATCGGGATCACCATGAGAAGCGTCGCAACCATCGGTACGGTTCCTTTTCCGAGAACATACAGCATCAGAATAATGACGGAAGCAATGGGCGTCGCCTTGATCACAGATACCGCAGGCGAGATTAAGGCATCTGCAAAACGGCTCGCGGCACACAAAACCGCGAGTAGAACACCGGCAAAAAGTCCCACCATCAGTCCGGCGAAAATTCTGCCGAGTGACCATAAGCAGACGATATAAAATTCACCCGTACCAAGCAGCATCAAAAGGGTCTTCGCCACGGCAAGCGGTGTCGGCAGCACCAGCACTCGTTTTACGACAAGCGCCAGCAGCTGCCACACAAGAATCCAAAATGCAAAACAAAGAATGCCTCGCAGAATCCGAAACGGAAGCTTATTTTCCATAAAATGCGTCGTCAGGCAGCTTGCCGCCAACAGATTTCGCGTTCGCCTCGCACAAAACGGTCAGCATCGCTTCCATATAACGAATGCCTTCTTCTCCGTCAAGACAGCAAATATTACAGTTAGGAATCGCTTTTTTCGCGATTTCTGCCTTCGGTACAATACCGAATTCCGCAATCGCCGCAGAGGCGGAATCGATATTGCTGTTCACATAATTCACGGAAGCCTTGTATTCTTCCATAAATGCCTTGTATTGCTCAGGATGCTCAGTCTTAAACCGATTGGATACCACGATACAGCCCTGCACCAGTTCTCCCTCGCCGAGTTTCGCCCATTCTTCTGTCACATCCAAAGCGATCCGAAGCTCCGTATTTCCACTGGCAGCGGCACTCGTCAGTGCCACCGTAACGTTAGGCTCCGGCAGCAATCCGATCGCCGCGTCACCGGATGCAAGCTTTGTCGCAAGCTCCGTATGCTCTGTCAGATATTCAATCGTAACATCTTTTTCAGGATCAATACCATTTTTTGTCAGCAGATAATTCAGGATATATTCCGGAGTAGAACCTTTTCCTGTCGCATAAATTGTCTTTCCTTTCAGGTCGGAAACGCTCTGTATGGTGTTACCATTTTCAAGGATAGACAAAACGCCGAGCGTATTAATGGCAGCAAAGCTGATATCCTCGCCCTTATTGTAAAGCGCCGCAGCAAGATTGACAGGGAGCGCCGCGATATCAACGCTGGCAATGGCGGACTGTGCTTCCTCAGGCGAAGAAGCAAGTGTAAACTCATAGTCGTTCGCGGAGGTTCCGTCCTTGTCATTCTGCATCAGCTGTACCATGCCCATTCCGGTAGGTCCCATTAAAGTAACTACTTTCACCGTAACGTCTTCGTTCTCTGTTTTCCCGCAGGAAAACAGTGCGACCGAAAAACAAAGCGCAAGCAGAAGCGCCATCATTTTTTTCATTTCATCAGTACCTCGTTTCCAATTGATTTTTGTCTAAAATGCGAATTTCTTTTCCTTCGCAGGCAATACATCCATCCCGCTCAAGCGTATCCAGCGCACGGTAAAGCGTCGTCCGCCCGATATCAAGTGCAGATGCAAGCCGCATCCTGTTCACATGTACGGTATCGGATTCGCCTGCTTTTTCGAGCAGATATCCCGCAAGCGCCGATTCCGCGCTTTTTGCGGTGAACGCAATAATTTTTTTATTCAGAAAATAGATTTTTCCGGACAAAAATTCGATGTATGCCGACGCGACCGAAAAGTCGCTTTTCATTATTGTTTCCAAACGGTCTCGCTCTATGAAAAGAATCTGGCATTTCGTTGCAGCCACAACGGTGCTGACATGTTTCGGTTCTGCAAAAAACACCGTCGCCGCACCGAAAACGTCCCCCGTTCCAATACGATTGAGAAGTACACGGCGTCCGCTGTTGCGGCCATAGATATTGGCTTTTCCGGAAAGCATCACGCCAAATTTCGGCACAAAAGTCTCGCCGCCTTCTATGATATCCCCTGCGGAAAACGATACCGGAGAAAGCTCTTGCAGTAAAAGCTCGGTTTGCTTTGACATATGGGAAAAAATGCCGCATTCGCGCAAAAGTGAAGCGATACTCTCAGACAACCATTCCTCCGCCATATTCCCACATCCTTTTCAAAACTGTTCCGTTTGGAACAGTTTGATTCTATCACGTCATCCTCGGAAAGTCAAGAAAGATTTCGGAAAAAACAGAAAATCTATATCTTTTTTCTTGAATTTCTGCTATAATAATGTTGAGTAATTTTGTCATTTACGGAGAGGACGGTCTATGCGTGAATTTTCAGCCCCTGAAAACGTAAAAATTCTGAAAAACGAACCTCTTTCCCGATACAGCTCGATGAGAACCGGCGGTCCTGCCGCCATGGCTGCATTTCCGAGAAGCACGGAGTCTCTTATTCTGCTTGTACGCGCGGCAAGTGAACAGAATATCCGGTATCTTGTCGCAGGCAATGCTACCAATCTTTTGTTTGATGACCGCGGCTTTGACGGGCTGGTCATCTTCACGAAAGGTCTTCGCGGCATTACATGGAACAAAAGCTCCGTCACGGCGGAATGCGGCGTATCCATTACGGCTCTTTCGCGCGACGCTGCCGCCAGAGGATTATCAGGGCTCGAATTCGCTTACGGCATTCCCGGAACAGTCGGAGGTGCCGTTTACATGAATGCCGGCGCCTACGGCTCGGAAATTGCGGATATTCTTACCGCAAGCGATTATCTGAAAGGCTGTGCCGTTCTCTCACGCAGATACTGCGACCATGCTTTTTCTTATCGTTCCAGCATATACCGGAAAACCGGGGAGATCATCTTATCTGCAACCTTTGCCATGACCCCCGGCGATTCCGCCGCAATCCGTACTCTTTCCAAAAAAAACATGACCGCCCGAAGAGAAAAACAGCCGTTGGAATATCCTAACGCAGGCAGCATCTTCAAGCGTCCCCCCTGCGCGTATGCTGGTGCGCTTATCGAAAACGCCGGACTGAAAGGCATGCGCATCGGCGGAGCCGAAGTATCCGAAAAGCACGCCGGTTTTATCATCAACCGCGGCGGCGCCACAACGGATGATGTTTTACGGCTCATCGAATACATACGATCGGATGTTTTTAAAAAAACAGGGGTTTTGTTGGAACCGGAGGTTATTCACATACCATACTAAATCAAAACAAAGGATGTCTGTATATGTCGTTTTCCAGTGATACGAAAATCGCACTCACCCGTGAAGTTCCCGAAAAGCATTGCTGTCTTCGCGCGATGCTCGCCGGAATGCTGTTTTTTTCCGCATCGCAGGATGACGGAATTCTTTTTCAAACCGAAGCAAAAGAAGTTTCCGACGTTTTTGAGACACTGCTTTTTCAGTCGGTCGGACTATCCGTCAATATCCGAAAATCCGGTCCTCTTTACAAAACGGCTCTCACTCATTCGGAACTAAAAAAACACAAAGCGGAGCTTCCTTTCGGCAAGCCCATCAAAAGTCTGCTGTCCTGTGAAAACTGCGGAGCTGCTTTCTTCCGGGGTGCTTTTCTCGCTTCCGGATTCGTCAATCCTCCGGAAAAGCCCGCCCGGCTGGAGCTTGCCACCTATGATGCCGATCTTGCATGCGATACTGCCGCCGCGCTGACAAGTCATTTCCGGCTGCCGAAGCTTTCCGTGCGCCGAGGGAAACAAATTCTCTATTACCGCGATGCGGAAAGCGTAGAATATTTTCTCTCTTACATTGGTGCGAATAAATCGGCTTTTGAAATGATCAATGCTCAGATGTTCAAAGAAAAACGCAATGAAATCAATCGAAAAGCAAACTTTGAGTTTGCCAATATCACAAAAACGGTAAGCGCTGCCGCCGTTCACACGGAAGCCATCCGCGCCCTGATAAAATCCGGAGATATTGAAAAGCTTTCTCCCGAGCTTCGCCGTACTGCCCGGCTGCGTCTGGAAAACGACACTATGACGCTTGCCGAGCTTGCCAAGCTGGAAGAGCCTCCCATATCAAAATCTCAGGTGAGCAAGCGTCTGCAAAAAATCTATGATTTTTATCGGTCGCAGAACAAACAAAATTCGAAAGGGGAATCCTGAATATGCCGTTTGTCCATCTTCATCTGCACAGTGAATACAGTTTGCTCGACGGCGCCTGCCGCATTGCGGATATTCCGAAACGCGCGCATGAACTCGGACAAAACGCAGTCGCGATCACCGATCACGGTGTCATGTACGGAACGGTGGATTTCTACCGTGCCTGCAAGGACGCCGGTATCAAACCGATTATCGGATGCGAGGTCTATATGGCTGCCGGTTCCCGCTTTGACAAGCGGCATGAAACAGACGGTACCCGGTATCATCTCATTCTTCTTGTAAAAAATGAAACCGGCTATAAAAATCTCAGTTATATGGTATCAAAAGGGTTTACGGAAGGATTTTATACAAAGCCAAGGATCGATCTGGAACTGCTCTCCGAACACAGCGAGGGTCTTGTTTGTCTTTCCGCATGTCTCGCCGGATATATTCCGCGCATGCTTGCCACAGGCGAATATGAAAAAGCAAAAGAACATGCGCTTGCCATGCGAGAGATATTCGGAAAGGACTGCTATTATCTCGAGCTTCAGGATCACGGCATCGAAACACAGAAAGAAGTGAACGCGGGACTTCTCCGGCTTTCCCGCGAAACCGGAATTCCAATGGTCGCCACCAACGACGCGCATTATCTGCGCCGAGGGGATGCCGATACCCAAGCGGTACTCATGTGTATCCAGACAAACAGCAAAATCGCGGATGGCCGTCCCTTTGGCTTTGAAACGGACGAATTCTACATGAAAAGCACAGAGGAAATGGAATCCTTGTTTTCTGAATACGAAGGCGCGGTTGAAAACACACAGAAAATTGCGGATATGTGCAATTTCGACTTTGATTTTTCCAAAATGTATCTGCCCCGTTTCCGTCCCGATACAGGAGAGCCGCCGGAGGATTATCTCAGACAGCTTGCTTACCGGGGATTTGAGGAAAAAGTAAAAAGCGGAGAGATCCTATTCACGGAGGAGCATACCGAGCAAACCTACAGAGAACGCATCGAATACGAGCTTTCCGTGATCATTCAGATGGGATACGCAGAATATTATCTCATCGTCGCGGATTTTATCCGATATGCGAAATCCCGTGACATTCCGGTAGGTCCGGGACGCGGCTCAGGAGCCGGAAGCCTTGTGGCGTATCTTGCCGGTATTACCGACGTGGATTCCATCCGATATCATTTGATGTTCGAGCGTTTTCTCAATCCCGAGCGCATTAGTATGCCCGATTTTGATACGGATTTCTGCTATGACCGGCGCGGCGAGGTCATTGAATACGTATCTGAAAAATACGGAAAAGATCATGTATGTGGCATCACCACATTTGGGACGCTCGCCGCCAAAGCGGTCATCCGTGATGTCGGGCGTGTGCTCGGCATGAGCTATGCCGATGTGGATGTGGTAGCGAAAGCGGTTCCGAACGACCTTCACATCACCATTGAAAAAGCAATGGAAGGACACCTCGGAGAACTATATCAAAACAGTGAAGAAGTTCGCCGTCTCATCGATATTTCAAAGGCACTCGAGGGAATGCCGCGCCACGCATCGGCGCATGCCGCCGGCATTGTCATTACGGACAAGCCCGTATACGAATATGTTCCCGTCGCCGTGAACGATGAAATGACGCTGACACAGTTTCCGATGGACACCATAGCAAAACTCGGACTACTGAAATTCGATTTTCTGGGGCTTCGTTATCTCACGATTCTTTCGGATACGGAAAAACAGATTCGCCGGAACGAACCGTCTTTTGATCTGAGAAGTGTTCCCTTTGACGATAAAAAAACGTATGAATTGATTGCATCCGGAAAAACCGACGGCGTCTTTCAGCTCGAATCCGGCGGCATGCGTAAACTGCTTGTCCAAATGCAGCCTTCCTGTATTGAAGATATCATCCTCGCCATTTCTCTTTACCGTCCTGGTCCAATGGAATCCATTCCGAAATTTTTGGAGTACCGGCTTCATCCGGAAAAAATTCAGTATTCCTGCCCGCAGCTGAAAAAAATTCTTGACGAGACCTCCGGCTGCATCCTGTATCAGGAACAGGTCATGACCATCTGCCGCGAAATCGCGGGATTCTCCTATGGACGCGCCGATATTATCCGGCGGGCAATGTCCAAAAAGAAGGCAAAGGAGATGGAAGCGGAGCGCCACGCATTTATTTTCGGAGAAAAAGACGAAAACGGAAAGGAAATCTGCCATGGAGCACTTTCTTCCGGTATTTCGGAGGAAACCGCCAACGAAATTTTTGACACCATGTCTGCCTTTGCGGAATATGCCTTTAACAAAAGCCACGCTACGGCTTACGCCTACACTTCTTTCCGCACGGCATACCTCAAGGCACATTATCCGTGCGAATATCTCGCATCTCTTCTCACCTCCGTGCTCGGGAACATGACCAAAACCGCCGTTTATGTAGATCAGGCGCAAAAGATGAAAATCGCGGTTCTCGGTCCTGACATCAATGAAAGTCAGGAAACCTACAGCGTTGTCTCTCAGAACGGCAAAAAAGCGATCCGGTTCGGTCTTCTCGGCGTTAAAAATGTCGGACGCACCTTCCTTTCGGAAGTAACAGGCGAGCGCAGTTCAGGGAGCTTTACCTCGTTTGAAAATTTCGTTTCCCGCATGAGCGGTCGCGAGCTCAATAAGCGTCAGGTGGAAAGTTTAATCAAAAGCGGTGCTTTCGATTCATTGGGAACATCCCGCGCAGCGCTTCTCTCCGAGTACGAAAAAATTATCGATATCTATACGAAAAGAAGCCGTTCCCGCCTTGAAGGACAAATGGATCTTTTCAGTATCGGCAATATCATGCCGGAAAACGATCCGCAATCGGACTATGTCTATCCGGACATCCCGGAGCTTTCCGTAAAAGAACGGCTGTATCAGGAAAAAGAAAGCATGGGCATGTATTTTTCCGGTCATCCGTTCGATGAATACGAGCGGCATGCAATCCTGCTTGGAGCAGTACCGATTTCCGACATTCTCTCCTCTTTTGAAGAAGGAGAAGAGGAAGTTTATCACGACAAGGAAACCGTAACGGTGGCCGGTATTCTCACCTCAAGAACAAACAAACAGACACGAACAGGCGCTTCTATGGCATTTCTTCGTCTGGAAGACCGCTTTGCGGAAATCGAACTCGTGGTTTTCCCTAAGATTCTTGAAAAATATGCTTATTTTCTCACGCCGGATGTTCCCGTCGCAGTACTGGGGGAAATTTCCGCAGCCGAAGACGCAGCGCCCAAACTGCTGGTATCCAAGATGGAAATGCTTTTGGCAAATATCGGAGATGATTCGGTTGTCCCCCTGCGCGACCGGCGGGATTCCCATTCAGATACGCCGCAAGTCCGGCAGTCCGTTCCCCTTTCCGAGAAGCCGAAGACACTTTATCTGCGCGTAGAAAACCAAACAGGAGAATGCTTCCGGCGCACGCAGAGCCTGCTCGATATTTTTGCCGGTACAACACCCGTTGTCTTTTATATTGCTGAGGAGAAAAAATATATCCGTGCGGTAAACAGACAGGTCGATATCCAGCCCAATATGATGAAACTGTTAAAAACACTTCTGGGAGAGGAATCCGTTGTGCTGAAATAAATTCCCCCTATTCGGGAATACACCGTTTGTCCACCCTGAATTTTGAAACAACCGTTATCCTGAAAACAAAAAATGTTCCCGCATTTCGGGACAACACAAGAGCCGCCGGATACGCCGGCGGCTCTTTCATCCGTCAAAACTGTGGTTGGCGGAAATATTCAAACGATAAAGAAAATTCGATTCGACAAGTCAAGCGTCGGTGAAAAAGCACCTGACGGCAGGGAGCACCGGTTATATAGAGAACCCCCTGATTTTAAAAATGCTGTACAAAAATAAAGAATTCCCCTATCCGGAATATGCCTTTTCAGATTCGAAATGTTTCTCGGAACCGCTCACAGTAGTACTGAATATTTTCCCATTTTGCCCCCAGCGGGATACGATGGTCGGGGCATGGAATATAGCCTCCCATTTCAACAAGAGGACGAAGACGTTCAATTTCTTTGTCCACCGCGGCATAATCAAGTGCAAATACATTCTTATTCATGCCGCCGACGCCGCGCAGTTGCTTTCCATAGATATCACGTCACGGCGCAATGATTATCCCAAAAAATCAAAATGCACGACAGAAAATCCATCGTGCATTTTGTAATGCAAAATTGCCATTGTATTTTGTCTGACATTCATTTTCGTTTCCTCCGAAAAGCATTATCTTACAGCAGTTTTATCAATGTTTACCACTGCGTAATATGTGCCGTCAAGAGAACTGACAAGCGCCGCGATTCGCTTCGCCGCTTCTTTTTCATCTAGCTTCACGTCAAACGGAACCACTGCATCAAAAATCACATTGGTGTGCGTATCGCCCGTTACCATACGGAAATCATGTATGGTAATTCTCGGATCAATTTCGCAAACCAACCGGGCAATTTTCTCCTTTGTTTCATTGGTCAGCTTATCATCCGTTTCAATCGGATCCATGTGAATTACCGCTTCACAGCCAAGAGTGTGCGCCAATTCCTTTTCTGCATTGTCGATGGCATCGTGTATCTTTCGCAAATCCCCGTCCGCAGGCACCTCGGCATGAAGAGAAACCATCAGTCTCCCCGGGCCGTAATCATGCACAATAAGATCATGGATGCCGCAAACATACGGATGGCTCTTTACAATATTCTCGATCCGCTCCACAAGTTCCTTTGTCGGAGGCTGACCAAGCAAGGGACTGATTGTCTCTTTTGCCGCACGAATTCCTGAAATCAGAATAAAAATTGACACGGCAAGACCGCACCAGCCATCAATTTCAAGCGCAAAATAATGTGAAAGCAGGATACAAACAAAAACGGTAAAGGTGGAAGCGGCATCGGAAAGACTGTCGACTGCCGTCGCCTCCATCGCCGGAGAACCCAGTTTTTTTCCGATCCGCTTGTTATAGAACGCCATATACAGCTTTACCGCAACCGATACGACAAGAATGATTGCCGTTAAGCCGGAAAACACCACAGGTTCCGGCGCAAGGAGTTTTTCCACCGAGCTTTTTCCAAGTTCAAATCCGACCAAAATGACCAGTATAGACACAAGCAGACCGGAAATATACTCCACTCTTCCGTGACCGAAAGGATGGTGAGAATCCGCCTTTTGCCCGGCGACCCGAAACCCGACCATCGTAATCAGCGAGGAACCCGCGTCGGACAGATTGTTAAAAGCATCCGCCGTGATGGCAATCGCACCGGAAAGCAGCCCTGCAGCCAGCTTTCCCGCAAACAGCAGAAGGTTTAGCACAATGCCGACCGCACCGCAGAGCACACCGTACCGGATACGGAGTTCTTCCGTAGAAAGTGAATCTTTTTTTCTGATCAATAATTTAGCAAGCAACGAAATCATAACATCACATTCCCGAATGGTTTCAGATTTCTTCAAAAAAGAAAAATCATCTGTTCTCACAAGTATATCATACCCTTCTCAGGATTTCAAGAAAATCCGGTATTTTTTTCCGTGTGTCTTGCGCTGTTCATATTTCTATGCTATAATATTTTTGATTTACGAAAAAAGATACTGATTTTTCGAAAAAACGGCAGCCACGACGCAAAAGAGGCATCGTCTGCTTTCTGCACGTCAGCTCATCTTTCCCGGAAAGGAGTGCCGAATATGGAATTTTTGACGCCGATTCTCATATGTGCCGCTTTTATTTTTGCAGCTTACGGACTGATGCGTCTTTCGCTTTTTCTCAGCAACACGGCGGCAAGGCGAAAAATCCTTTCTTACGGCAAAGCGTCGGAAGACGCGGTGTCAGCACTTCTTGCTTCCCATTTTGGCGTTACCTATGTACTCTCCAACCGACATCTTCCCTACCGGACAAAAAGCGGGATCTCCTTTACAGAGGTGGATTGCATTGTGATTCTGAAAGGTAAAATCGCCGTCATTGAGGTAAAATCCCTCGTCGGTTCCATCTACAATCCACCATCGGATACTTGGCATCAATGCGCAAAAATGCGCGACGGAGAGACAAAAGAACTCGATTTTTTCAATCCAATCCGTCAAAATGAGCGTCATATCGCGGCGCTTGCCGGTATCTTAGAAAAAGCAAAGATCACACCCAAGCCGAAAATTGAAAATCTTGTGATTTTCACCTCATCCCGTGCTGTTTTTACCTACGAACGCCAAAAGGAAATATACACACTGCCCGAAGCAATCAAAAAGCTGAAGGCAATGAATACCGGCAGGGGATTTCGCTTTCGGGACAGAATGAAGATTCTCCATACCATCCGAAAATACGCAAAATCCAAACGACAGGCAATGGCAATCACCGGCAGAAAGCGACGCAGATAAAAGAAAGGTTCTCTTTTTCGCCGCCTCGCTTCGAGCGTTTTTTCGCAGATATTATGTTATAGTAAAGCCAAACATAATATGCGAAAGGACGACGAAATATGAATAAAAAAATCACACTTGCCGCAGGCATTGCTCTTCTTACCTTAACAGTCCTTCTGACAATCGTCTATGCTGCTCTTTCCGGTGTTTTTGTCTCAGCGGAAAAGGTACCGCCGTGTGATGCGGATGACAGCTATGCTTATGAAGCCATTCAAAAAGTTTGCGAACTCGGTCTTATGGACACCTATACCATTGACGGCAACGTATACTTTTATCCGGAAATGGAAGTAACCCGGGGCGAAGTTGCTAAAGTGCTTGTCACTTATCTTGGAATCGATCCGAAACGATACGAAAAAACGGAGATCGGATTTGCCGACGAGGATGAGATTCCGGATTCTCTTCTTCCCTATGTGCGGGCAGCGCTCGCAAACGGACTGATGCAGCTTCAGAGCGAATATGTTTTCCATCCTTACGATTACATCACGCGCGAAGAAACCGCATATATCTTCGGAGCGCTCTGCACAGCGGAAATTTCCGCCGGAAAAAGCGAGAATTTCTCAGACTTTGAAGAAATCGGTACATATTTTGAGGCCAACGCCAATAAAGTGGTGGACTTTGAAATTATGATAGGATATACGGACGGCACGTTTCGTCCGAAGCAAGTTTTAACGCGCGAAGAACTGGCGCTGATTCTATACCGCCTGCTCTCCGCGGAAGATTTTATAAAAGGATAAATCCCGGACAAGCCTTACGTGTTCGGGAACAGACGGACACGAACATGCGAAAGGAAGCCGAAAAATTTGACAGCTCCGCCGTGATGGAAGGAATGATTTCCATTCGCGCAGTGATAAAAGCGCGCGAAAACGGCATCAATGACAGAAAAATCGAAAAAGTGCTTTTTGACAGGGAAAAACAAAAGAATAAAATGCGGGAGCTTTCTTTTTTAAAGGAAAAAGGCATCCTGCACGGCTTCCCTGTTGAACTTTCAGATGCCGACACCATCGAGAAAATGGTCATCGGATCTTCGCACGGCGGTGTCATTGCCCTCTGCTCCGAAAGAACGATTCCGCCTGCCGAAGCTCTGAAAATCAGCAAAGACGGCTTTTATGTCATGCTGGACGGCATTGAGGATCCCTATAATTTCGGATATTGTCTGCGGTCTCTGTATGCTGCGGGTGCATGCGGCGTTCTTGTCGGTCCGAGAAACTGGTTTTCCGCTGCAGGCGTTGTCTGCCGCGCATCAGCAGGTGCCTCCGAACTTTTCGAGGTTGCCATGGGAGATCCCGCCGGTATCGCCGCCCGATTCCATGAAAACGGATATTCCGTGATAGCGGCAGACCTGTCAAAAGAGGCAGTGTCCGTTTACGATACCGAAATCCGATATCCCGTTCTGCTCGTAATCGGCGGAGAAAAGCGCGGAATCGGACGTTCTGTTCTGGAGCAATGCGACAAGATCGTCGCCCTGAATTACGGCAGACGCTTTGGCGCAGCGCTTTCCGCAGCGTCTGCGGCTTCTATTCTTGCCTTTGAAATCTTCCGTCAGAACAGAGGAACACAAAAAGATCATGAATGATACACCTGAAAAAATCAACGATGATATTTCTTTGTTTCAAAATCCCGGCTCGCTTGCGTTCGGTACGGACGCATACCTGCTTTCCGCTTATATCAGACGGCAACCAAAAGAAACGGCATGTGAGCTTGGCACAGGCTCCGGCGTGATTTCCCTGCTGCTCTCTGCCAGAAATAAATTTTCCCGTATCACGGCGATCGAGATCCAAAAGCCGATCGCCGATATCGCCGTCCGAAATGTCGAAAAAAACGGATTTACCGATAAAATTGACGTGATTTGCGCTGATATCCGCCATAGAGAGCCATCTTTTTTCGGAAAATTCAGCGCAGTATTTACCAATCCCCCATACCTTTCCTCTCATAGCGGCAAGCAAAACGACAATGAGATGGACGCCATCTCCCGTCATGAAATTTACGGAGGAATCGCGGATTTTACAGCAGCAGCCTTCGATTATCTGAAATACGGAGGAGTATTCTACACCGTTTACCGTCCGGATAGACTCACAGATTTGATATCCGCCTGCAAACAAAACCGGCTGGAACCAAAACGCATGACCATCGTCTATCCGACGTCCTCCCATATTCCCTCCCTTGTTCTGCTGGAAGCCAAAAAGCACGGTGCTCCCGGCATATTCGTAACAAAGCCTCTTATGATTTACCGCGAGGGCATGGAACAGAAAAATGAAAATTATACAGACGACATGAAATATATTTACGAAAACGGAGCGTTTCATGAGCAGTATCAAAAGCCCTGAGCACTATTATCCGCCCGACCGTCAGAAAAACAAGACGGAAAAAGGCACATTATATCTTGTCGGCACGCCGATCGGCAATCTCGCGGATCTCTCGGAACGTGCGCGCAAGGTTCTCTCTGAGGTCGATTTTATCGCGGCGGAGGATACGCGAAATTCCGGCAGACTCCTTGCCTTTTACGGGATCAAAAAGCCTATGATCAGTTATTTTGAACATAACAAGCGTGAACGCGGAGAAATCATCTGCGCCCGCATAGAAAGTGGGGAGGCATGCGCGCTTGTCACCGATGCTGGAATGCCGGGGATCAGCGATCCCGGGGAGGACCTTGTACGTCTTTGTGCAGAGCGCGGGATTCCGGTTTCCGTCATCCCCGGTCCATGCGCCGCTATATCCGCGCTTGCCATATCCGGACTTTTTACCGCGAAATTTGTCTTTGAAGGCTTTCTTTCTACAGCGACCGGCGAACGGCGCGAATCACTTGAGCGCCTGAAATCGGAAACGCGTACGATTCTTCTTTACGAGGCACCACATAAATTGAGAACAACACTGGCCGATCTTGAAAAAGCTCTTGGCAACCGAAGAATTTCTCTTTGCCGGGAGTTAACCAAACTCAATGAAGAAGTCATCCGCACAACGCTTTCCGAAGCATTGGAATTCTATGAAAATACAGCGCCTCGGGGCGAATATGTACTGGTAATTGAAAGTGCTGCAAAAGATACAGAAAGCACGACGGCTTTCTGGGCTGAAATGACGGTGCCGCAACATGTAAATTACTATATTGACCGTGGTATGGACAAAAGCGACGCCATCAAACAGACAGCGAAAGACCGCGGTGTCGGCAAGAGTGAAATCTATAACATCGTGATGAAAAAAGGCAGGAAAAATCCCTAAAGGAGTAAATGATGATAACAAAAATCGAAAACGCGCAAATTTTCAACACCGAAAAAAGATGCTTTGCCTATGGTTCGCTTTGCTTTAAAGATGATCATATCACGGATACTTCCCTCGTCCCCGATCTCACGATAGATGCGCACGGCGGATATATTCTGCCGGGACTCATCGATGTACACACGCACGGCAGAAGCGGAATCGATATCATGGACGCCGATGAAAAGGAGCTTTCCGCCCTTTCGCTTTCTTATGCAAAATCAGGTGTTACCACCGTATTTCCGACAGTTATGACCGCTCCGCTTTCCAAAATCGGGGAGGCAGTGGAAAGAATCAAAAACGCTGAATACACTGCGGATTTTGCGGGAATCCATATAGAAGGTCCTTATATCAGCCCCAAAAAGCCGGGCTGCCATGAAATATCCGCCATCCGGCATCCCGGCTGGGAGGAAATCCGCATGCTTTGCGAGGCGATTCTTCCGCTTCGCTCCCATCTTACCATCGCGCCGGAAGAAGATACAGACGGTGTAATCCGTGCGTTCCATAAGCATTTTGGAAAACAAGGCGGAACCGTTGGTATCGGACATACAAACGCGGATTTTGACACAGCGATAAAAGCACTTTCAGACGGTGCAAATGCTTTTACCCATACGTTCAATGCCATGACGCCGATGCTTCACCGCGCGCCGGGCGCAGCAGGCGCAGCACTTTCCTCCGATGCCTATGCCGAATTCATCTGCGACGGAATCCACGTTTCTCCGGCGGTCATCCATATCGCTTATGCTGCAAAGCGTATGCAGGGCGACAAATTTGTGCTGATTACCGATTCTATTCCCGCTGCGGGACTTGCAAACGGCGAATATAGGATGAACGGAATCCCGTTCACACTGACAAACGGAAAAGCAGCACGTGCAGACGGTACCATTGTCGGCTCGGCGCTCGACCTGTTCACCGCGGTAAAAAATCTCGCCCAGTTCGCAGATATCCGATTCGAGGACGCACTCATCTGCGCCACGAAAGCACCTGCGGAGATGGTAGGAATCTACGACTCCCGCGGCTCGCTTGAACCCGGAAAGCGGGCGGATTTTCTTATCTGCACAAAGGATATGGAAATTCAATCCGTATTCTGTGCAGGGATAAAAATATAAAAATAACCGTCCGGCTCATTTGCCGCACGTGTCAGGAAAGGACATACAGAAAAATGGAAAACAAAGAAAAATTTTATATTACAACCGCAATCGCTTATGCGTCGCGCAAGCCTCATATCGGCAACACGTATGAAATCGTACTTGCCGACGCGATTGCACGTTACAAGCGCGCCCGGGGGTTCGATGTGTTCTTCTGCACGGGAACCGATGAACATGGTCAGAAAATCGAGGCTCTCGCAGAGGAAGCAGGCATCACCCCTCAAAAATACGTGGATGGTATATCGGGACAAATTCAAGAAATCTGGGACATGCTTGGCTGTCGTTACGACCATTTCATACGCACAACAGACGAGTACCATGTCAAGGCCGTTCAGAAAATTTTCAGACGCCTGTATGAACAGGGAGATATCTATAAAAGCGCTTATGAGGGATGGTACTGTGTCCCTTGTGAATCGTTTTTTACGGATACGCAGGCAGAAGGCGGCATCTGCCCCGACTGCGGACGTCCTCTTACGCGCGAACATGAGGAAGCCTATTTTTTCAAAATGAGCAAATACCAGGATAAGCTCATGGAATACATTGAGTCACACCCTGATTTTATTGTTCCGGAAGCTCGTAAAAAGGAAATGGTCAACAATTTCCTCATTCCGGGACTGCAGGACCTTTGTGTTTCCCGTTCCTCTTTCAAATGGGGAATTCCCGTTGATTTTGATCCCGATCATGTTGTCTACGTTTGGCTTGATGCCCTGACAAACTACATCACCGCTCTCGGCTTCGACGGAGAGTGCGGCGGCGAAAAATATCATAAATACTGGCCGGCAGACGTGCATATTATCGGCAAGGATATCATTCGCTTCCATACGATCTATTGGCCGATCTTCCTCATGGCACTTGGCGAACCTCTTCCAAAGCAGATTTTCGGGCATCCGTGGCTGCTCTTCGGTACGGATAAAATGTCAAAATCCAAAGGAAATGTCATTTATGCGGACGATATGATAAGACGCTTCGGGCTGGACGGCGTTCGTTACTACCTGCTTTCCGAGATGTCTTATCAAAATGACGGTTCCATCACTTATGAAAATTTTATCACGCGTTACAACACTGACCTTGCCAACACGCTTGGCAATCTCGTTTCCAGAACGGTAGCAATGACAAAAAAATATTTTGACGGCGTAATTCCTTCTCCTGCAGGCGACGAAGGGCCGGACGCGGAGCTGAAAGCCACAGCAAAGAACGCTTATACCGGCTTCACGGAAAACATGGATACGTTCCATGCAGCGGATGCGCTCGATGCGGTATTTACACTGTTGCGCCGTGCTAACAAATACATTGACGAAACAACTCCGTGGGCTCTCGCGAAAGACGAGTCCCGCAAAGAACGGCTCAGCACCGTACTTTACAACCTGCTCGAAGTGCTCCGGATTTCCGCGATTTTGCTATCCCCCGCCATTCCCAACGCCGCGGAGAAGATTCTTGCTTCTATCGGCTCACCCGATGACAGCTTTGACTCTGCCGCCGCGTTCGGCGTTACGCGTCCCGGTGCTGCAGTCGGGGAGCAGTGCGTGCTCTTTGCACGACTTGACGAGGCGAAAACACTTGCGGAACTGGAAGCAGAACAGGCGGCGCATGCCTCATGACAACGCTGTTCGACACGCATGCGCACTATACTGACGAGCGTCTACGTGAAAAGCCGGATCTTCTGCATGAAGCACTCGCGGGAGATATCGGCGGCATTGTCACCGTTGCCTCGGACCTTTCCGATTCCGAAGCGTGTATTGCGCTTGCCGCCGCCTATAACAACATATGGGCATCCGCCGGTATCCACCCGCATGAATGTAGCAAAGCAGGTGATTGCGACACCGCAATGCACACACTTCGCACACTACTGCAAAAGGACAAAACCGTTGCCATCGGAGAAATCGGACTCGATTATCATTATGATTTTTCGGACAGAAAAACACAGATGCGCTTTTTCCGCGCCCAAATGGACATGGCCGCCGAAACAGGACTTCCTGTTATTATCCACGACAGAGAGGCGCACGGCGACGTGTTTGATGTGATTCGTTCCTATCGCGGACGCGTACACGGTATCATTCACAGCTGTTCCGTTTCGGCGGAGCTGGTTCGCGAATATGTAAAAATGGGCTGGTATATTTCATTCTCCGGTGTTATCACATTTAAAAATGCCTCAAATATACTCGATTCCGTACAGGCGACACCACCGGAACGAATCCTTGTTGAAACCGATTGTCCATACCTTTCTCCCGTTCCGATGCGCGGGAAGCTCAATTACAGCGGCTATTTACACTATACCGCCGAAAAAGCGGCGGAACTGATAGGCATGGAATACAACGAATTTTGCAATACGGAAATAAAAAATGCCGAAACCATATTCGGTCTTCGGCTCTGAAAAGGAATAATACCCATGATGATTACTTACACCCACCGAGACGGACTTTATGTCAATATGACAAACTGTTGCTCCAATCGCTGCGATTTCTGCGTGCGCAGTTATGGAAACACTCTTTACGGAGATCTTTGGCTTGAGCGTGAGCCCACCGTAGCGGAAGCCATCACTTCCATTGAAAATCACGATCTGTCAGCATTTTCCGAACTTGTTTTCTGCGGGTACGGAGAACCGACCGAACGCCTTACGGATATGCTTTCTGTCTGCCGTCATATCCGTAAGATATCCGATATTCCTATTCGAATCAACACCAATGGTCAGTCAGAACTTATCAATGGCGAAGACAGCACTGCCCTTTGGGCAGGACTTTTCGATATTGTTTCCATCAGTCTGAATGCGGCAGATGCAGACACCTATGATAATATATGTCATTCTCAATACGGAAAAGCGGCCTATCCTGCCATTCTGAAATTTGCCGAACATGTAAAACCATATGTCGGACATGTCGTGCTTTCCGTTGTCGATACCACCATCTCACCCCAAGATATCGAAATCTGCCGGAATATCGCCGACACAATCGGCGTTGAGCTGCGCGTACGAGAATTTATTTGATACATATCCGAAAAGCACTTATTTTCCGGATTGATCTTTCCTCAAATGGAATACTCCAAGGATAGATACTCAAATTTTCGTCTCTAGCAGCCGTCCGTTAACATTTGTTTTGCAAAGAAAAAGACAATAATCAAAACAACAGAATTTACCCGACAATCATTGTATAAATGCATAAAATCATAAAACCCGCAGATTGGATCAATCTGCGGGTTTTATATGACCATCCATATTCATCATAAGTTTCTTTTCTATACTGAAAAGAAAACAATTTTTGATCATGCTTTTTGTTTTCAGGCGTCATAGCCATTCGGATTACGGCTTTGCCATCTCCAGGAATCCCGGCACATATCTTCCAGCGTCTTTTCTGCATGCCAACCAAGAATCTCCTTGGATTTTGAAGCATCCGCATAACATTCGGCAATATCTCCTGCACGGCGCGGCGCAATCTGAAACGGTACCTTGACACCGTTTGCTTTTTCAAAAGCATGTACCATCTCAAGCACACTGTATCCCGTACCAGTGCCAAGATTGAAGATTTCAGTTCCCGTGTGCCCTGCCGCATAATCAAGCGCATACGCATGACCGCGCGCCAAATCGACCACGTGAATATAATCACGCACGCCGGTTCCGTCTTTCGTCGGATAATCGTCCCCAAACACGGAAAGATACGGAAGCTTTCCGATGGCAACCTGCGAAATATACGGCATTAAATTGTTCGGTATCCCCTGCGGATCTTCTCCGATAAGACCAGATTCATGCGCACCTACCGGATTGAAATAACGCAGCAATACAACAGAAAGAGACGCATCGGCGGCAGCTGCATCTTTTAAAATTAGTTCGATCATATATTTTGTCCAGCCGTATGGATTGGTGCATCTTCCGACAGCCGCTGTCTCTCTGATCGGCACCTCGTCAGGTGCTCCGTAAACCGTTGCAGAGGAACTGAATATAAACCGATGGCAGTCATATTTTTTCATTGTTTCAAGCAGGGTAAGTGTCGTATCCAAATTGTTACGGTAATAAGCAAGCGGTTTTTCAACCGATTCCCCTACGGCCTTATACCCTGCAAAATGGATTACCGCATCCGGCTTCTCCGCCGCGAAAAGCTTTTCCAGTGCGTTCCGGTCAGCAACATCAATTTGATAGAACGGGAAATCCCGTCCGGCAATGGTTTTCATCCGGTTCAAAGCTTCCGGCTTGCTGTTGGAAAAATCATCCGCCACTACAATATCATGCCCCAGCTTCATAACCTCAACCGCGGTATGTGAGCCAATATATCCTGCTCCGCCTGCCAGCAAAACCTTCATAAACATTTCCCTCCTATACAAAAAAACAACACCAAATGATATTTTGAGCTTATATTATATCTCATATCCTAATAAAAATCAAGAGTTTATCTTTATAATATTGCATTTTTCTCATTTTGTGATATGATAAAAAAAGAAATTTGATTTTTACCACTTACGGAGGCACAGGATGATTAAATTCGACCGATATCAAAACGGCAAGCGCTATGCGCTTACCTTCAGCTATGACGATGCGCCCGGACAGGACAGACGCCTTGTTGAACTGTTTTCCAAATACGGTATGAAAGCAACCTTCAATTTGATTTCAAAAAATATTATCCATCCCGATACGCATGGCGTGCGGGCAGACGAAGTCCGTTCTCTCTATGTTGAAAACGGACATGAAGTCGCTTGCCATACCTTTTCTCATCCTCATCTGGAACGGATGAGCATTAAGGATCAGTATGATGAAATCATACGAGACCGAGAGCTTCTTGAGAAAGCAAGCGGTACGATTGTACGCGGACTTGCCTACCCGTTTGGCACTTACAATACGGAAACGTTCACCGCAATGGATACCGCCTCCATCGTTTATGGCAGAACTGCTGGTGCGTCCGGAAATTTTCTTCTCCCTGACAATTTCAAGGCTTGGATTCCGACGACCCATCATAACGAATGCGAACCTTTCGTAAATAAATTTCTATATAATGTAGAAAAAGCGCCGTGGCGTGCCGGCGGCGTGCTCTATATATGGGGACACAGTTATGAGTTTGACAACACGGACTTCCCCGTCCAATGGGAAAAATTCGAGGCAATCCTTTCGGAGCTTCACAAGCGGGAGTATGACATCTGGTGTGCCACCAATATTGAAATCTATAATTATATAACCGCCATCCGGCAAATCCGTCGTTCCGCGGACGGAAAAATCTTTTATAATCCGACAGATACCGACGTATGGGTTTCTCATGATGATAAGCCGCTTCGAATCGGCGCATGTGAAACCGTCTTGATTGATTAATGCATTTGTATAACAAATTTAATACACTTGTATTAAATTTGTTATACCATAAAAAACAGCCCTCCATTGCCCAATATCACAGTCATTCAGAGAGGGCCGGCAACCTGTTGATTTTGACATGAAAGCAACTCAAAAAAACATGCGCGCAGACAAAAGCTTTCGTTTTCTGTCTGTGCGCTATTCTATCAGTTTGCATTGGCACTGTATCTCATGGTACGGTTGCAGCATAATATTGAAAATAATGAAAAAGCAGCTTTTGGTTTCATCGACCGACGCCATCTTTATCGAGCTGTATTTGGAGGATGATTGAAAACTGAAATGCCATTATAATACATCATGTGAGACTCGTGTAAATTCACACGATATTATTCACGATCCTCTATTTTATCCATTTCAGATTTTATTGCATTCGATGACTTCCATTTCACTGTTCCACACCACACAAAACACATCGCCGTTTTCGCATAAGAAATCAAGGGTAGACAAGCCAAAGGTTGTACTTCGGAACGGAAGCCCGACAAGCTGCACCACCTCATAAACTGTCATTCCGGGCTGAATGGCTTCAAACGCCGACTCAGGAACTTCCCCAACATCAGCATATACCTCTATTCTGATCACTTTCGTATCGTCGCCAAACCCAACAACAACATTTTTATTTTCGTATTCAAAAAAGGCACACATTCCGTATTCAAACACAGAGACATCTTGCATGAGTGCAGAAAATTCTTCATACGTCATTCCCTCTTTGATCTGTGATATTTTATCCGCCGTTGAACATGCTGAACATAATAAAGCCAAAATCAAGCCAATACAAATGAATATTCTACGCATTGGATCATCTCCTCCTTAAACTCTTTACTGTATTATACAACTTTCAACCTCATAATGTCCATTCCGATTGACATATTCGACAATCAAAGATTTTCCTTCCTCCAAATCATATTCAACCACTATCAATCCGAATGTCAGGATTCTTTGAGGTGCACCCATAATTTGAGTAACTTCTGAATATGTCATATGTCTTCCGATTTTTTTGGCACTATCTATTGTAGGCAGGTTTTGTTTCGATTCTTCCAGTAATATCTCATCATAAACAGCCAGGTTCTGAATATTTGCGCTTGCAGTGTTTGAATAAAAATTGTTTAACGGAGTAACCTTAAAATAACCGGCAAAAACCGTATAATTGGCATACGAATAATTTCTATCTGCTGTTTCCGGATCATATATTATGTTATCAGACGCATCTATATCTGTTACAGCAAGCTGCCCTGACTTATGTGACCATGTACCGTCCGGATTTTGCCTATACCAATGATAATCACACCCTGGTGCAATTACCAATGCAACTTTATATGAACCGTCAGAGCATTTTGTGTTTTTATCAATTTCTTCAAAAGTAAAATTCAATTCTTCCGCATCATCCTCCACATAAGATATTACAACCTCTTGGCTTATGTCATTTTGTGTCAAATAATGACCAGATGCTGTTCCAGGTTGCATAAACCATAATGTATTTGTTCCGGGATATACTTGATTATTTAGCATGTAAGAATAGCAATTTGTATATAATTGAACCGGAGAATAATTCCACAAGGCAGGATTATATGTTATTTCCGAACCGGATACGGGAAAAATGATTTTTATATTCCATGCCCAAATCCAAGGAGCATTTTCATAAGTAACCTTTACTCGGACAGCCCCAGGTGCCAATGCTCTAAAATAACCTAAAGTTTCACCAATCGTTGCCAAATCTGTAGGATTGTTATCCATGTCGCTTACGCTGTATGTCACTGGACCATTTCTCCCAATTGTCGAACTATACATTACTGCTTGATAATAAAAGGTACTTCCGTTATCGATAACATCATCATAATTTGTCATAATTACCCCGTCCAGTGATTCGGTAAAGGGCTCTAATATCCATCTGCTCCTATCGGTCAATGTTGTTTCCATCATGATTTGAGAACCATTCGTACTATCCGTTGGTGTTGAAAGATACGCATCTCTCGCAAAAGTATTTTTTAATGTATAATAATTACCATCTGAAGCTATGATCCACTTTTGAAAATTAAAAATTCCGGTAGTATCGTATACAGACATTCCTTGGATATCTACCAAATTGGTAGTTGTAGTTTTAGGGGCAGATACTCCCATTCCGTTATTGGTCATCGGACGAATATTATAATAATCAACACCATTTGATGATGTCATATATGTAATTTTAAAAAGTTGGTTTCTATTAGGAACATCGACATCGCCATTAATATATGGAGAATAATCCCACTGTACCAATTTTGTTCCTGCCGTAACCCCTCCATTGTTCGTATCTAAATATTTATTATTATATACGTTCTTCAATCGATAAACACCACTTAACAAACGTGAAGAAGTTGTAGCTGAAGTTTGCACTGTTTCAGAAATATAATTAGGATTCGGAATGATTTCATCCGCCTCAAAATACCCATTGGTATCTGCAACCGTAAAAATGTTTTCCACGGTTTCGACTGCGAATAAAGAAGTAGTAAATATGCAAATCAAAATAGGGAAAGCCAAAATAAAGGCAGCAATTTTTTTACAGTTCTTTTTCATAAAAATCATCCTTTCTTTTTAATAAATTTCCATTTAACAAAGGAAAATAGAAAAGCGCACAGACAAAAATCTTCGCTTCCCGTCTGTGCGCTTTTCTATGAGTTTGTATTGGATACCGTATCTCATGGTACCAACAATAACTCGTCTGCAGCACAAACTGAAAATGATTGAAAATGAATATTATTTTCATTGCTATGTACCATCCTTTCTCATGATATCTATATTATATCACGATTTCCTTATCTTGTCAATCAAATTCGAATCATATCATGATAAATACAAGATAAGGATTGTATATAAGTTTCTAATTTATTTGCCGCTATTTTGAAGACAAAAAAATCCGGAAGCCTTTCAAGCTTTCGGACTTTTCGGTGTGATATCATTTTCACACAATTATGGAGGCACCACCCAGAATCGAACTGGGGAATAAAGGTTTTGCAGACCTCTGCCTTACCGCTTGGCTATGGTGCCTTATAAAATGAGACAAAAAAACGTGAAAAGCAGGACGCTTCCGGGGATCCTACCGGTACTCTTACTTTTCACGTTCCGGAGCATTGCTCCTAAATGTGGAGCGGATTACGGGGCTCGAACCCGCCACCTCGACCTTGGCAAGGTCGCGCTCTACCAAATGAGCTAAATCCGCAAGGGATGGTGCCTCCGATCGGAATCGAACCAACGACACGGGGATTTTCAGTCCCCTGCTCTACCAACTGAGCTACAGAGGCATGCCGCAAGCCGATAAAACCGACTGCTACTGTTTTACTGTGAGGAAACTTTATCAGTACCGTAGCACCTCTAAAATGGCGACCCGGATGGGACTCGAACCCACGACCTCTAGCGTGACAGGCTAGCGTTCTAACCAACTGAACTACCGGGCCGGATGAAAATCGAAAAAACGATTTTCTGGTGGGAACAATAGGGCTCGAACCTATGACCCCCTGCTTGTAAGGCAGGTGCTCTCCCAGCTGAGCTATGCTCCCCCAAAGCGCTGTTTTCAAGGATCCTCACCTTGCGACGGTGTTTAGTATACCATATTGTACCGCACTTGTCAACACCTTTTTGAAAAAATTTCAACTTATTTTTTTACAGAAAAGAAGTTTTGTCCATATATTTTTCAACAAACCTATTGACAAAACGGAATGACCGTGCTATAATACGAGAGCGTCGCACGAAATAGTGTGTTGATTAGATTTCTAAAGTTTTCGGCGGAATAGCTCAGTTGGCTAGAGCATTCGGTTCATACCCGGAGGGTCGTGGGTTCGAGTCCAACTTCCGCTACCAAAGGACGGTTCTTCTTCGAACAACCGCCCAAAAGCCGGCCCGGTGGTCAAGCGGCTAAGACACCGCCCTTTCACGGCGGTAACACGAGTTCGATTCTCGTCCGGGTCACCAAAAAAATCCGAATCTGTGTACAGATTCGGATTTTTTCTTTGTCTCATAAAATTGCTGTTTTCCTCGCCCCAATATTCCTATATGCTATACGTTTCACACAGCCATACTTGCCACTTAACCGCAAAGCTCCCGCGCCTTCCAGAGAGACGCGAGAGCTTGTTTCATACTTTCCGAAATGTCCTTTCTCCCCAATCCAATTGATGAAATGGAACATTCGCCGCTCTTTTGTTCTTTTTTGTTTAAACAAGGAAAGAACACCATTTTTATTTTCGTGAAAAACGAATCACAGCCTTCATTCCCTTTTTCAAGTCTATCTCAAGCACATTATCACCAAGAATACGGCTGCCACCTTCCGTTTCTATCAAAGCGTCGGCAATTCCATCGCATTGGACACGCAAATTGCCGCCTATACGGGCAAATATCCGCAGTTCCGTCGGCCTTTGGTTGTGCCAATCACAGCCGCAGACAAAATTTCCGCGTGCAACAAGTCCGTCAAATGAGCCGTCTGCCCATACATCCGGAAGCGCTGCGAGAAAATCCAAAAATCCGGCCTGGCTTTGAAAAAGCATTTCTGAAATTCCGGCCACGGCTCCGAAATTTCCGTCAATTTGAAACGGCGGATGCGTATCCCACAGATTCGGCAACGTGTTATTCTCTAGTATAGAACGGTACAGCGTATAGGCATGATTGCCGTCGCATGTACGCGCCCACGCACAAAGCCGATGCGCCGCCGCCCATCCGGTTGAACGATCGGAACGCCTTGTGAGGGAGATCTTTGCCCCTTCCAGCCATTCCGGCGTATTTTTGTTGATAAGGGTTCCCGGATACAGTCCGACAAGATGAGAGATATGCCGATGTTCATATTCTCCTATCTCACCATAATGACCTTCTTCTCGGAATTCCTTGACCTGTCCGTCCAGTCCGATCTGAACGGGATCCAAAAGCGGCAGCTGTTCACGCAGAACGGCAAGCAGCGGATCATCCGTTATTCCCAAAATTTCCGCCGCTTCCAGCGTGCGTTTGTGGTTCTCATAAATCATCTGCTGATCAAATGCACAGCCGACCGTTTCATAATAGCGGCCATCCGGTCCCTGTTGCTCCGGCGAGGCGGAAAGACGCACAAGAAGCTTGCCGTCCTTGGGGACCACTACCTTGGATAAAAACAACGACATATCACGCAGAATCGGATAGCCAATTGTTTTCAGATACTCCTTATCACCCGTAAATTCATAATAATCCCAGAAAAGCAGCGATGTAAATCCTCCTGTGCCGGGACCGGAATGCCCTCCTACCGTTGTAATATAATACAGAAGCGCCCCGGTACCAATCGTCCAACCGTTGCCGCCCGGGTCATCAGAAGCATTTTCGGGATAATTTTCATGAATATATTCGTCCGCAATTTTGTAGGCCGACGGAAGATATGCTTTCGCGTAATCGATATACGGCAGAAAACATTCGGAAAGATTGGCGATTCCTGATGGCCAGTAATTCATTTGGACATTGATGTTATGATGATAATCGCAACCCCACGGGGAGCTGTCATAAGCCGTCCATGTTCCCTGAAGCGTCGCGGGATAAGCACCCGGACGCGAGCTTGCAATCAGCAGATATCTCCCGAACTGATAATATAGAGTTTCAAGATATGCCGAACGCACCCCTGTTTTATATCTGGCAAGCAGCTGATCCGTTGTCATGGCAAGATCTTCCGGATTCCATCCAAGATTCAGTTTGACTCTGTCATAAAGCGAACGATAATCTGTTTCATGATCCAACCGGATTTTCTCATACCCTTTTGTGACAGCGGCATCCACATAGGAGCTCACCGCGTCGTGCGGCGACGGATAAGGAGCAAGTTTCTTTTTCGGATCGGATTCGTCAAATACACGGGATTCCATATGATAATTGGTTCCACAGGAAAAATACAGAACAGCTTCATCCGCTTCCCGAATGACAGCTTTTCCGTCCGCATATGACACCGAACCTCCCTTTACCATGACACGGACCTGTCCTTCATATTGAATTTGATAATAAAGAGATATGCCACGCATAGTCAGCCGGTCTTTACCCGTTAGAATTTCTCCCGTTCTGCCGCAGTCGTCTCCCTGCCTGATACAATAATCCTTCACAAACGGAATTTCAGGACGTACGGTGAAGGAAAGCTTCCCTCCCGCCGGCATGCCGTCTTTTTCCGCGGTAAAGCGCACGGCAAGTACACGGTCGGGATAACTCACAAGATATTCCCGGCGATAATCGATTCCATCCAAGGAATACCTTACATGTGCCGACGCACTGTCGAGCGAGAGATCACGAACATAATCCGACACCGCATCATGTCCTGTCTCGATATAGATATCTCCGAATGTACGGGTGCCTCCGTTTCCATCCCGCCAATGTGATCCTCTTAAAAACGGATTGGAAACACTGTTTTCCGTAATCTGAATACGTTCGGTACCCGTTCTCCCAAATACAGACGCCCCCATATAGGAGTTTCCGAGCGGAAGAGACCACTTCTCCCACCCCGCAAGCGGACTGTCATTCTGGCGTGCAAAATCCCCGTCATTCACCATGGGGGCAGGCTGTTTATAAATAAGCCGCATTTCCACCTGATTTGTCATATTGTATCTCCTTTATTTGGTATTAAGAAGAAATATCGGCGCATTCTTGCGCCGATATTTCCATCATTACTCTCCGATTTTTGCGAACATTTTTTCTCCTTTGCTGCGAAGAAGAACGGTAAGTCCCACCGAAGCCGCAAAATACAGCCCGATGAAAATGCCGTTGAAAATCAAAACATCCATGTCAAGGAACATAAGCAAAACTGCAATGATTCCGGGAATCATCGTAAGGATCATCCCACCAAAAACAGTTATCACAACAGGCAGACTGTTTTTGGCAACCATGACTTCATTTGTCCAGTCAAAATTATATTTCTTCAGATTCAACAGCAAGCCAAGCACGCCGGTATTGTATGAAGTAAGCAGCGGAAGCAAAAACAAGACCAACGCATCCGCGGCGGAAAGCTTCCAATAGACCGTCATTATGGTGCAGCAAATAAGGATCACGGGGAATGATACAATCTCATGCACGCGAAGTTTGGCCGACAGTACGGTTCTGGCAGAAACCGGCAGGCTTTTCAAAAGTCCGAATGTTTTCCCCTCCAAAGAGATGGATGCATTGGTAAGACACGCAGTGGAAGCACACAGGGAAAAAAGATACGGAAACATCACAACAAACAGTTTGGCTGTTTGCTGTTCGGTCGGCGTTGCCCCTCCAGGTCTGCCGTTTGCCATAAAGATGATCATAAAGATGACCATCATCAGCAAACCGGATAATTGGTTCAGCATCAGCCCAGGAGACGAGAAAAACCTTGCAAACTCCTTTTTGACAAGCGCACTCTTTGCACTGCCGGAAGCTGCCGATATTTTGTATTTTGAACGGAACGAACGTGCGCTGAACAGGCCGTGAATCTTTCCGTAAAACCGTCCGAATACCAACACAATAACCGCAAAAGCCGCGAGAGAAACACCGATAAACAGCAAATACATAAGCGGATTTCCGGAAATTCCGTCCGCAGCCCATGCAAGCGGCGGATAGAACGAATAAATGGCTTCGGTCATGCCGGTAATGATTTGAGAAAGCTCTTCCTCACTCGACTGACTGATATTCATGACGCCAAGCATAAACGCAAAGAAAATAGCAATGTAAAGAACCGTTCCCACAATCTTCGCGCGACGGAAGCGTGACGCGATGAGGCTTACCAGCGCCGAAACAAAGGCCGCAATCAGAATCGGCAGCATCGGAACAAACAGAACCACTGTATAATACAGCACATAGAACAGCCAAGACGGCTGCACAAAATATCCGTAAATCACACCGCAAGGCAAAAGAATCGCAAGCGTAACCGCAAGATCCAGCACATAAAGTGTGGCAATCTTTGCGGCAACAATGACACTTCCCCGAATCGGGAGCGCAAACAGCATATCATGGTCTTTGGAACAGAAAATCAAGGATTTTGTATAGGAAATCGAAGTAAAGAGCGTTAAAATCGATGCCGCAAAAATAATCAAAGTCGGAAAAGCATTGGGGAATCCGCTGTTAATCAAAGCAACACCGTAAATAAATTCATAAAATGACGCAAGCGCTGTTATCACAAGCCATCCGAGCGCATATCCCGAAAAAGTAGCTGCTTTATCTACCCGGCTTCGCCTTTTAGCTTTTCCCGCGCTGACTGCAGCAAAGAATTGCGTCCTGAAAACAAGCCAAAACTTATTCATTCTCATCGCCGGCTTCCCCGCCCTTCGCGTCGGCAAGCTCAAGGAATACATCCTCAAGGCTGCTGTCTCCGACAATATCCTCTGTTCTGCCGGAAATCACAAGTCTGCCGTTTTTGATAATGGCAATTTTATTACAGAGCTTCTGCGCCACCTCCAAAACGTGCGTCGAAAAGAAAATCGCAGCGCCCGCTTCACATTTTTCCGCAAATATCTGTTTTAACAGGTGAGACGCCTTCGGATCAAGTCCGACAAACGGTTCGTCAAGCACAAGCAGGCGCGGATCATGCAGAAGCGCAGAAATAATGGCAAGCTTTTGCTTCATACCGTGGGAATAAGAAGATATCGGCGAACCGAGATCACCGGAAAGTTCAAACATCGCCGCATATTTTTCAATGCGGACATTCCTTTCATTGGCAGGAACACCGAATATATCTCCGATAAAATTCAGATACTTAATGCCTGTCATAAACTCATACAAATCGGGATTATCCGGAATATACGCCGTAATCTGTTTTGCGGCAACGGGATTTTCCCGCACGGAAATTCCGTCGATGAGGATTTCACCCTCTGAAAAATCAAGGATACCGCATGCTGCCTTGAGTGAGGTCGTCTTGCCGGCGCCGTTATGTCCGATAAAGCCATAAATATCTCCGGCTTCCACATTGAGACACAGGTTGTCCACGGCGCGCTTGCCGCCCTTATAGGTTTTTGAAAAATTTCTGAATTCGAGCAAACGATCATCTCCTTTGTTGAATACGCATAGTGCGCATTATGGTCACGGGCATTATATCATATCTTTTCCGATTTGTAAATATGCCAAACAAAAGCCGACCAAAAAAGATAAGAAGAAACGGTCATTTTCTTCCTCCATTCTTGACATTATTCTTTTTGTATACTATAATGGAAAATATAATTGCAAGTCCAGATCAATAAAGATGACAAATACAAGCCGGGATACGGCAAGGAGGAATTCAATATGAAATACAGCATTGGAGTCGACCTCGGCGGAACCAATATTGCCGTCGGAATCGTTGACGAAAATCATAGCATCATAAAAAAAGGCTCGGTGCCAACTCTTGCACAAAGAGGACCGGAACCGATTATCCGCGACATGGCGGATCTGTGCAAAAAACTGATTTCGGAATGCGGCATCCGCAGCGAAGACATCGCCGGTGCAGGCATTGCCTGTCCCGGAACCGTCAACCCCAAAACCGGAATTGTTGAATATGCAAACAATATCAAATTTTCAGACTTTCCGCTGACCAAACTCTTTTCGGAATATATGGAGCTTCCCGAAGAAAAAATCGCCATCGGCAACGACGCAAATCTCGCGGCGCTCGGAGAAGCGGTAGCCGGTGCCGCTAAGGGCACGGCTTCCTCTGTCATGATTACGCTTGGCACAGGTGTCGGCGGCGGCGTCATTTGGAACGGTCAAGTTCTGACCGGCTGCGCCTATGGGGGAGCAGAGCTCGGTCATATGGTCATTGAGTACGGCGGACGTCCCTGCTCCTGCGGCAGGCGCGGCTGTTTTGAAGCATACAGCTCCGCCACCGCTCTCATTCAGATGACCAAAGAGGCTTTTGAATCTCACTCCGAAACGCTGATGCATGAAATGTGCGGCGGTGACGTGAACCGCGTCGGAGGAAAAACTGCATTCGCCGCAATGAAAAAAGGAGACCGTGTCGCCGCAGAGGTTGTCGATATCTACATAGATTATCTCGCTTGCGGAATTGCGAACCTTATCAATATTTTCCAACCGGAAGTTCTGACAATCGGCGGCGGCATTTCGGGTGAAGGAGATTATTTAATCGTTCCGCTGAAAGAAAGACTGTGCCATGAAATTTATTCAAAAGACGGTGTACTGAAAACCGATATCCGAATTGCAAAGCTCGGCAACGACGCAGGCATCATCGGTGCGGCAGCGCTTGCGGTATCCCGATAAGATCTTGCGGTATCCCGATAAGATAAAGACGATATTATTGTAAGGCGGGGAAACAACATTCGCGTTTCCCCGCCTTTCGTTCCTTATTTTTCATCTTACAGAAAGGAAACCCTTTTATGAATCCTTCAAAACATAAAAAAACGGCATATCTTCTCATCACAGTGCTTTTTTTGATTGGAATCACCTTTGCCGCATTCTTTGACCTTGAAATCTCCTCTGCCCTTGCCGGATTTTCCGGGGAAAACGGTTCCCTCTCTCTTTCTGTGCCGCGCTATGCCTCCTTTCTTGAAATTCTCGGGGAATGGCCGGCTGCTCTGATTGCCGGCATCTCCTTTCTTCTTGTAACCACAGTCATTGCCGAAAAACACAAAAAACAGGCGCTTGGGATTCGGTTCTTCTCTGTTTTTCCGGCCGCTTGTCTTTTCGCATATGGATGTATCAAAACGGCGGAATATCTGAATACGGATGCTTCTTGGGAGATATATCTTATCATCGCAGTCATTTCCATAGCGATATCCGCCGCAGGTTCGTTTTTCCTCTCAAAAATTCCGAAGAAAGTCAAAGACGCTTTGTTTTTGCCGGCGCTTTATACGCTTGCCGCAGCCGCTCTGATTTTCATATCCGTATCGGTACTTAAGATAACCTGGGGCAGAATCCGCCCGCGGGAACTTGTCGCTGCAGATTCTCTGGATGGCTTTACCCCTTGGTATTTACCAAACTTTTTCTCCGGTTCCCGTTCCTTTCCATCCGGCCATACAGCGCACAACACATTGACACTCATGCTTCCTCTTTGGTTGTTCGGAAACGGTAAGCGCTACCGCCCGATTCTGACCGCCGTTTGCGCCTGCTTTGTCATTCTCATGGGATTCAGCAGAATCACCGCCGGCGCACATTATCTCTCCGATGTACTGTTCGGATTCGGTATTGCTTTTATCATCACGGAATTTTTGAAATACCGATGTGAAAAAAAGCAATCAACCTAATCCAAAATACCGCAAAATTCCGTTATAGATTCCTCTTGCAATCAGATTCGGATTGTCCGCCATTAGCTGTGCGTCATCGGCATTGGTAATAAAGCCGACTTCAAGCAGCAGTGCCGGCATCTTGGTTTTTCTCAAAACATATAGTGTCGGACGGGAAAACACACCCCTGTTTTCTAGTCCTGTCGCTTCCGTAAGTCCAATCAAAATGTTCTCCGCAAGGGCATACGCAGGCGAGGATGAACTATACACAAACGCTTCGCTTCCGGAAGCATCCGCGATCTCAGACGCGTTCGCATGGATGCTGATAAAATAATCCGCTCCCCACGTATTCGCCGCATCTGCTCTTGCAGCAAGGCTTGTCGCGGTACTGGTTCCGAGAATTTCATCCGGATCATTGCGGGAAGTCCTCGCTTCAAAATTCGGATTGGCGTTCAAAAGCGCTTCCAATTCCTTTCCTATGTAATATACAAGATCCTGTTCACGGTACCCGTTTCCCTCAGCCCCCGCATTCGGATTGACCGGATTGTGTCCTTGATCAATAAAGATTTTAATTGCCATATCACTATACTCCTTTCCATTCTGAAAACACATACAGTTCAATTTTATTTTACTCAAACAGAATGCTTTTCGTGCGGAAATATTCGGTCCTCCGCCGGCACAAAGGATGATATTCAACGCTATGAAAAATCCGCCTGTTCCTACGAAAGAAGAACAGGCGGATGCTTCTATTGTTTTTTTCTGTCCGAAAACACTTGACATTTTCGGCTATACATACAATTTTCGGACTTAGGACACAGAAGTTCAGTCTAAATTAAGCTTTTTCACCAGAATCGTTTTGGTTCCGAGATAAAGCAATATCATTTTAACCAGCATAAATACTATAAGAGAAATGATAAGAACATACGGTTCCGAGGAAATGCTAGCAGCTTTCGATATCAGGTCATCTGCAATGGAAAATACAATACTGATCCCGATAATACAGCCAATAGATGCAATCACACGATGCTTTTTGCTGAGCATGCATCCAAGGGATATGCCAAAATACAGAAGCAGAATTTCCATAATGAAATACATGACATTATACAGGAATGAAAGCAATGCAAAGGTAGTCTGTTCGTTCCATATAAATGATACTTCTTCCTCAATTTCCGGAAACATTTCACCGACTTGACTGGTAATTTCGGAAATAGTGCCGTGTCCGATTTCCATACCCCCGCCAATGATAAGATAAGAAAGGAATGTCACCACAATACTGAAAAAGCTCCAGATTACCACAGAAACAATTTTTGTAATCAAATGGCAGTCTATCGACACCGGAAGCGTAAAGGTCAGATATCCCTCATCCGTGAAAAAAGAAGAATAAAATCTTTTGATCATCATGACAAATACCGCAATGCTTAAGACAAGAATCATCATAAACAGTCCGATTGCAAAAATCCCTTGCATAAGATCCACAATTCTTCCGACTTCGGAAGAGTTTTTATCTTCCGACACGGATGCAAGCACACGACCGTCGATGATAAATGTGATTCCGATCAAAACACTGATAACAATTTCCGTAATAAAAAGCGGAACAATTTTTCTCGAAACCGCTTTGAATTCATATTTCAGGCTTTTTCCGAACATCTGTATACCTCCCTGAAAATTTCATCCACAGATTTGCCGTACTCCTCTTTTGCGGAGGCAACGTCACGTTCCATGATAATCTTTCCATCCCGAATAAAGACAAAACGATCCAATACTTTTTCCACATCTGAAATCAAATGTGTGGAAATGATAACGGAAGCTTCCGGATTGTAATTGGCAACAATGGTATTGAGAATATATTCGCGGGCGACCGGATCCACTCCCGCAATTGGTTCATCCAATAAATAAAGCTTCGCCCGTCTTGACATAACAAGCACAAGCTGCACTTTTTCTTTCGTTCCCTTTGAAAGCGTTTTCAGCCTGTCTTTTTCATTTACGCCGAGATTGACCAGCATATGATGCGCCGCTTCTTTGTCAAAATCCTCATAAAAATCCGCAAAATATTCCATAATATCCATAACGCGCATCCAATCATTCAGATATGTACGTTCGGGCAAAAATGAGACAAGACGCTTGGTTTCTACCCCGATCTCCATCCCACAGACCCGGATTTCACCGCTTGTCGGCTGAAGAAGTCCGGACGCAAGCTTCAAAAGCGTCGTTTTGCCGCTTCCGTTTGAACCGAGAAGTCCGATGATTTTCCCCTCCGGAAGAGAAAGGTCGATACCAGAAAGGGCAACTTTTCCGCCATAGTCTTTTACGAGGGACTTTGTTTCCAATACAATTGACATTTCTGTCCTCCTTAAACTCAGTATGTGTTTTGCTTAATATAATTTTATATTAATATAATGAAAAGAAAAAGTCAATATTCTATTTCACGGATTTTTTCTTTCAAAAAACACAAGGTAAAAATTCATTAAAAAATTACATGAAAAAGCAATTTCTACTTGACAAGCGATTACCTTTATGTGTATAATGTAGTTTGTAATTGTAGCAATAGACGCGAATATTTTATTCGATGCCGCAGGGGAGGTGTGAAAAATGCTTAGAACTTATCAGCCGAAAAAGCGTCAAAGACAAAAAGAGCATGGTTTCAGAAAAAGAATGAGCACTGCAAACGGACGCAAAGTCCTTAAAAGAAGACGTGCAAAATGCAGAGCAAGACTTTCTTATTGAAAATCATCGGATAAAAAGCCTGTGGCGAATTCATAGGCTTTCCTTTTTTATCGGAGGGCTTTTGTCCTTCCAAGTCAAACATCAGACGGGAGAACCTGTGTGAAAAACATAGCGATTTCCGAAAATCACCTTTATAAAAAGGTATATGCAAAGGGCGAAAAAGTCGTTTGCAGACATATTGTGGTATATGTATTGACCGATTACCACGCTTCGCGTCTTGCGCGCGAAAATCCGCTCGGGAAACGAGTGAACCGCATCGGACTCACCGTTTCCAAAAGACTCGGAGGAGCGGTCGTCCGGTCGCGCGTGAGAAGAATCCTGCGCGCTGCCTACAGACAACTTGAAACAGAACAGAACATCAAAAAGGGCAAGCTTATTGTCATCGCCGCGAGAGATGCGGCATGCAAGGCAAAAAGCACAGATATTTATAAGGATCTGCTTTTTGCTGCCCGGAAGCTGTCGCTTTATGCCGACAACGATACTCTGCAAAAGCCATAACTTCCGGACGACCCCGAAATCATCGGTATTCGGAGCCTATTTCAGATGAAACAAATCGGAATTTTTTTTGTAAAGCTATATCAGAAACTCCTTTCTCCGCTGAAACCGCCCTGCTGCCGTTTTCAGCCGACATGCTCGAATTATGCGATTGAGGCATTTCGGGAATGGGGCTTATTTCTCGGATTGGGACTGACCGTATGGCGAATTCTGCGATGCAATCCTTTTTCCAAGGGAGGCTATGATCCGGTTCCGAAACGGAAAAGACGGAGAAATACACTCCGCAAATAGATAAAGGAGAGAATTCTCAAGTATTATGGACGTAATCAACGGTTTCTTCGGAAGCATACTCCGTGCTTTCAACTCCTTCACAGGACATTATATTCTGGCGCTGTTTCTGTTTGCGCTGATGATAAAAATCATCCTTTCCCCTTTCGGGATCAAGCAACAGAAAAACTCTGTAAAACAGGCAAGATTAAAACCGCGGGAAATGGCGATCCGCAATAAATATAAAGGCAGAAACGACCAGCCCACCATGCAGAAAATGCAAAATGAAATCATGGATCTTTACCAGAAGGAAGGCTACAGCCCTCTGGGAGGATGTCTGCCCATGATCATTCAGCTTGTCGTTGTGATGATCCTTTACGGAATTGTATATAACCCGCTGAAATATATCTGCGACTACACACCGGAGATGCTAAACGGCATCGCTTCCTGGATAACAGAAAACATTGAAGGCGTTTCTTTGTCCGGCTTTAAGGACGGTGTTTTTTCTGGCAACGATATTTATTTAATTCAGTACCTTACACAGGATCATATCGCCTCCATCAATGCCGCACTTGGAGAAGCGGGTCAGGTTGTTCTTTCCGACCTGCCGAATTTTGGGCTGTTCGGGAACTCAATTGCTCTTGCACAAAAACCCGTGACCTCATGGCTCGTTCTAATTCCGATTTTAAACTTCGGTTTTACGATTTTATCCACAATCATTTCGAGGAAACTTACGTTCCAGCCCATGCAAGACAATCCCGCAGCCGGAAAACAAATGCTCATCACCAGCATTATTATGTCCGCAGTTACCGCAGGAATTGCATTTACCCTGCCCGCGGCGCTCGGTGTTTACTGGATTTTCAACACACTTCTCACCATGCTCCAGCAGTTTATCCTGTATAAAGCAATCCCTCTTCCCAAATTTACGGAAGAAGACTATAAGGCTGCAGAACGGGAATATCTCGGCAAAGCCGCGAAAAAGGAGCATATCGAAAGAACAAAGGCGGCACTTGCCCGTCCTTTGGATGATGACGAATATGCAGATCTCGGTGAATACACGTCAATTTATGATGAGCGTGCCGAACGAATCAACAGTACGCCTGTAAAAAACGAAGAAAATGCTTCTGTCATTCAAAAAGCACCTCTCAAGAAAAATAAAAAATCCAAAAAGTAACGACAGAACAGAGGGAATCAACCAATCATGAAAAAAGAACTCATAATATCCGCGAAAACGGTCGAGGATGCCATAACCGATGGAGCGGCACAACTCGGGGTTTCCCATGACGATGTCACCTATGAAGTCATAGAAGAACCCAAAAAAGGATTCCTCGGCATGGGTGCAAGTCCCGCTAAGGTGAAAATCATCTATATTCTGAAACCGCTTGAGGCAGCCAAAGCTTTTATCGAAACGCTCATGTCTGATCTCGGTATCTCAGGAGAGATCATCACCCACGATGACGGAAACGGAGAGGCTTTGATTACCATCAAGGGCGATGGCGCGTCCGCTTTAATCGGTCATCACGGAGACACGCTGGAAGCGTTTCAGTATCTTGTCAATCTCGCCGCCAATAAAAAAGACGATGAGGAGCGCCAATATACCAGAATCAGCATTGATATTGAAAACTACCGTGAAAAAAGAGAAGAAACCCTGCGCAAACTCGCCGCTAAAATGGCAGCTAAAGTAAAGAAAAACGGGAAAAATATCGCACTCGAGCCGATGAATGCTTATGAGCGCCGTATTATTCATGCTGAAATCCAAAAAATTGACGGTGTTTCAACCAATTCTGTCGGTGTAGAAGGAAACAGAAGGGTCATTATCTTCCCCGAGGGTACTGCCAAACCGACAGAAATTACAAAACCGGAAAAGAAAAGCCGGACTCGCACATCGGAACGCCGCACAAACAAAACTGACCGGACAGAACGGCGCCGTACCGAAACCAAATCGGAAAAAGACGAAGCTTATGTTCCCCGCAAACGCTCGGATGCCCCGCGTCCCGCTCCGCGTAAAATTGAAAAAGCGAAAGATTTGGACGCTTATTTCGCAAAGCTCAAGGAATTTTCTAGTAATAATCAGCAGTAATGCCGACGGAGCCATCGCAAACCAGAGAAATGCGGCGGCTCCGTTCTTTTATAAAAAGGCAATACCCTACTTTTGATTCCTGAAAGGACCTTCTATGTATACGATGTTCACTTCAACCATAGCAGCAGTCTCTACCCCGCATGGTAAAGGCGGCATTGCCGTCATCCGGATTTCCGGTCCTGATGCATTTCCCATATGTGAAAAATTTATCCGCCCCAAAAATGGGGAACGGATATCCCAAATAAAATCCCATACCGCGAGCTTGTCTCTCATTTTGGATGCAAGCGGAGAAACGCTCGACGAAGCAATTGTCATTGTATATCGTGCTCCACATTCATACACGGGTGAAGATACAGTAGAAATCAACTGTCACGGCGGTATTCTGCTCACAGAAATGATTTTGGCACGTACTCTTGCTTGCGGTGCCGTGACAGCCGGTCCAGGAGAATTTACCAGACGTGCCTTTTCGGCAGGTAAGCTTTCGCTTTCCGAAGCGGAAGCCGTAATCGGGGTTATCGAAGCACAAACTCGCACGGCGCTAAAACTGTCGCGAAGCAATTTAGACGGAAATATCCATAAAAAAACCGATGCCGCATATGAGCTTCTCGGTACACTTGTTTCCTCCGTTTACGCCGAAGTTGATTTTCCCGACGAAGATTTATCCGGCATGACACATGAAGATTTACGTGCAGGCATTCTTGAGGTCCGCCGTATGCTCGAACTGCTGTACTCTTCTTATCAGGCAGGTCACGCCGTATGTGAGGGAATACGCACCGTTATTTTCGGAAAGCCAAATACAGGCAAGTCAACGCTGCTCAACCTTTTGGCTGAAGAAGACCGCGCAATCGTAACCGATATCGCCGGCACTACAAGAGATGTTATCCGCGAGACCGTTACCGCAGGAGATGTCATCCTTCGTCTATCGGATACGGCAGGCATTCGTGAAGGTACCGATGAAGCAGAAAAAATCGGTGTTTTCAAAAGCATCGCTGCCTTAGAAGAAGCAGAACTCATTCTTGTCGTATTTGATGCCTCCGCTCCGCTCGACACACAGGATATGCGCGTCCTCGAGCATGTCCGCAGAAAAGCGGAAAGCGCACAGATCATAGCGCTTCTCAACAAAAGTGATCTTCCCATCGAAATTGAAGAAGCCGTCATAGAGGAAATGCTGGGCGTTTCTCCGATTCGAATCTGTGCTAAGAATACCGAATCCAGACAAATTCTGGTTTCTGCCATTGAAACAATATGGAAAACCGGTGAACTCGCTCAATCGGATAACGCTGTTATTACAAATGCCAGACAGTTTGCCGCCGTTTCAGATGCTCTTTCTCATATTCAAGATGCACTTACAGCGCTGGATACACTCGGCACGGACATCGCCTGCACCGAACTGGAATCCGCCATGGCAAGTCTCGGAGAACTTGATGGCAGGCAGGTAACGGAAGAGGTCGTAGATCGCATCTTTCACCGCTTCTGTGTTGGAAAATAAGCTGAAAAGGAGCAGAAAACATCATGCCACCCATTCCTCATGAGATACGAATTGACGAAACAACAGAAAAAATCCCGGTCTATCATTTTCATGTCCTTCCATCCACCAATCAAACAGCAAAAGAGCTTCTTTTGGAAACAGGAAAGCGGATCGCCGTTACAGCCGATAGGCAGACCGAAGGACGCGGACGGCTCGGACGGAATTTTTTTTCCGAGGGAGGCATTTATCTCAGCTGTATACTTCCCGCGCAGGAGCTTTCCCTCCCCGTTTCTCTCTTGACATGTGCCGCCGCTGCTGCAGTGTGCCGTGCCATCACAGCAGAAGGATTTGACGCTAAAATCAAATGGGTCAACGATATCCTGATAAACGGAAAAAAAATCTGCGGGATCCTCACGGAGGCGGTATCGGAAGGAAACGCCGTGAAAGGATACGTGGCCGGTATCGGCATCAATGCCGGTAACATGACTTTCCCGGACGAACTTTCAGATATTGCAGGCACTCTTCCCTGCGATATAAAAACAAAAAAGCGGCTTACCGAGGCCGTCATCCGCAATTTTTACAAAGCTGTCCGCGAAAAACCGGAAGCAATCGTTTCCTACTGTACGGAAAAAAGCTGCGTCATCGGAAAACCAATTCGTTTTTTCGGCGCCGCTACAGGACATGGTACTGCCATCGGACTGAATGCGTGCGGCGGACTCATTGTTCAAAAAGGCGATGGCAATATGATCGTCCTTACCGGAGGCGAAATTTCCGTTAGAACGATTTAAATCCTCTTTTAAGCGGGTAGGAGCCTTCCATTTATCTCTTTCCGCTTAAAAATGCAGGCTTCCCCATTTTTATACAGAAATAAAATCGAGAGGCAAAAATTTTGCCTCTCGATTTCTTCTGCACGATGCGGGCATTCCGTCATCTTATTTATTATAGCAAAGAAATTTTATTCTCCGCCATACACTGTTTTGTTTTTTCGGGATTTGACAGCAAATTTGAAATTTGACACTGTCAACCGAAAGGGAAAAGCGCCACCAAGGTGCTTTTTTTCTATTCTTTATTCATGATACAACCGGAAACCGGCAGTATCTGTAACTGGCAACGAAAAAACAATTGCGTGAGCTTTGGTTCCTGCACCCGCATTGTCTGTGATAGCCTGCATAATAGCGTTTCTCGTTTCTTTTTTGGATACGATATAAATCATTTCCTTTTCATCAACAATGGAAATTCCTAAGAATTTTTCGGCATATTCGGTTCCTGTTCCCTTAACATGCAGAATCGTCCCACCGCCCGCGCCAGCCTTGCGCGCCGCTTCCATTACGTCTTCTGTATATCCTTTGTTGCAGATCGCGACAATCAGTTCCATCTCAGCTTTCTCCTTCGGTTCAATATCCATCATATTATCCTCCGCATGAGCACCGGCAAAGGAATCGAGCGCATTTTTTGTGGATATGCTGGTAAGCGGGACCGCAAGTGCAATTCCTCTGTCAGGCAAATCAATTTGAAATTCCTTCTCCAGCGCCTCAATTATCTCCTGCATTTTATTATACGTCACAACCGTTTGATGCACTGCTTTTTCCGATTGTTCAATACCCCAAAGATCCAGTATTTGAGATTTCGCGGTACCGTGCGCAAGCATGCTGTAAAGCTGAGGAACCTCGTGCTTCTTATACAGTTCAATCAATTCTTCAGCATCGGATTTGCGGGAAATCATAATAAAAAAGTAGAGATTCTGCACGCTTACCACCTGCCCTCATTTTCAAATTCTATAATATCGGGATATTCCGGAGGCGTTGCATGCTTTCCATGCATCGCACCTTTTTCACGGATAGCAGAAACTCTTCTTCGAATTTTTTGCGGTACCGAATGAAATTCAATAATTTCCTGCTCGCCGGATATTTCTTTTTCTTTCGCAAAGCGCCGTATTTTGATTTTATAAATCAGTCCGAGGACTTGAATGGTTATAGTCGGGAAAAGGGCAACCATAGCAATAACACCAAAAGCATCTGTAATGATATTTCCTCCCATAGCAAACGAAGCGCCCACTGCAAGAGGCAGCAGAAATGCCGATGTCATGGTACCGGAAGCAACACCGCCGGAGTCAAAAGCAATAGACGTAAAAATTTCCGGAACAAAAAAGGAAAGCAGCAATGCTGCGGCATAACCAATCCCGACAAACCAAAGAATAGATATTCCGGTCAGAACACGAATCATAGCCACACCAACCGCAAGCGCTACCCCTGCGGAAATCGCGACGGAAAGCATTTTTTTCGGAATCGTCCCGGAGGTTACCTCCTCCACCTGCTTTTCCAAAACATGAACGGCCGGCTCAGCAGAAACGATAAAATAACCGATTAACATTCCAAGCGGAATCAAAATCCAACTGTAAGAAGTGCTTCCGATCAAGCTTCCGATATAGCTCCCGACCGGCAAAAATCCAACATTCACACCGGTAAGGAACAAAACGATCCCAAAATAGGTATAAGCTACACCGATCACAAGTTTTAAAAGATTATCCTTGCTGCATGGATTCACGATCGCTTGATAAACAAAGAAAAAAATCACAATCGGAAAAAGGCCCTTAGCAACTTCCAGCATTTGATCCGGAAAAGTGGAAAATAACTCCCATCCGAATTCGCGGGAAGTAGAAAAATCAACGAGTTCTTCCGGCACATAAGAAGCACCGCCCACATCATAGACAAGACCCAGTACCAATATGGAAAGAATCGGCCCGACAGAACAAAGCGCCATCAATCCGAAGCTGTCATTGGATTCTTCCCGTTCAGACGAAATGGATGAGATACCGACCCCCATCGCCATGATAAACGGAACGGAAAGCGGACCTGTCGTAACACCACCCGCATCAAACGCCACTGACCAAAAATCCGGAGAAACAAATGCGGCAAGTATAAAAATCAGCGTATAGGATACAAGCAGGATGTACTTTACCTTAACTGCTAAAATAATGCGGAGAATGGCAATTACAAGAAATACGCCGACACCAATCGCCACCGACAAAATAAACGTATAGGTATCAATGGACGGAACATACTCGGCAAGCACCTGAAGATCCGGTTCCGATACGGTCACCATAGCGCCGACAAGGAAAGAAAGAATACAAATCAGCCAGATTTTTCTCGATTTCGTCATGTTGGTTCCGACATATTCGCCCATCGGCGTCATGGATTTATCCACGCCAAGCGTAAAAAGACCGATTCCGACAACCATTAGGACAGCTCCAAAAAGGAATGAAATAAAAATCGCGTTGGGAAGCGGCGCCACCGTCATGGATAAAACAAGAATAATCGCCGATACCGGAAGGACGGAGGACAGGGATTCCTTGAATTTCTCCATGAGTATCGTTTTATTCTTCATGCAATGCCCCATCCTTTCTCTATATTCTGATATGATATTCGATCCATGCAACATCACCCCATTTGCTTTTCTTTGTTTCGAAAGAAAAGCAAATGTATTCCATAAAAGTTTATCATAAACATTTTTACATGTCAAGACATATCATAGAACACCGCAGCAGTTCATAAAAAATTTTATTTTTCCGTCAATAAAAAATCCCATTCATTTTGCAATACCAATGTTGACTTTTTTATCAATCTCAGGTATAATAGCCGCTGTGTGCTTATTACACAAGAATAAAATTCTATTTTATCATAGTCCTATGACGATATCTCCGCACAATATATTCAGCGTCGTTTCTGCATGAGCGAGCCCAAGCGGACAATATCTGCCGAGCGCAATCGGTATGTATCCATAGGAAACCGGGAGTTTCATATCATGAGCAAAAAACTCAACTACAATCATACAATATATGCCTGCTTTTTAGGATATATTACACAGGCAGTTATTGTCAATTTTGCGCCGCTTCTGTTTGTCACTTTTCAAGGACAATACGGAATCAGTCTCGACAAAATCACACTTCTCGTCACGATCAACTTTGGGATTCAGCTGTTCATTGATTTTGCCTCTTCCAAATTCATTCATCGGATCGGCTATCGGACGGCAGCAGTCACGGCACAGATTTTCGCGGCGGCAGGACTTGTAAGCCTCTCTATTCTGCCGGAAATATGGAACGATCCATACATCGGACTTCTTATCTCTACGACGCTTTATGCCATCGGCGGCGGATTGGATGAGGTAATCATCAGTCCTGTTGTCGAGCTCTGTCCGACCAAAAGGAAAGCCGCTGCCATGAGCCTTCTGCATTCTTTTTATTGTTGGGGACAGCTCTTTACCATTCTTTTTTCCACCGCATTCTTTGTCATATTCGGAATCGAAAACTGGCGTTACCTCGCTTTGATTTGGGCCATTTTACCGGTTTTCAACGCAGTGTTTTTTTCTCTTGTACCGATGCCGAAGGTTGACGGAGAAACAGGCACAGAGGTTAAGATGGGCAGTCTGTTCCGGATGAAGCGCTTTTGGATCCTGGCACTTATCATGGTATGCGGCGGAGCTGCAGAACTATGTATCAGCCAATGGGCTTCTGCCTTTGCTCAGACGGGACTTGAAGTAAACAAAACCGTCGGTGATCTTGCCGGTCCTTGTCTGTTTGCCGCACTCATGGGACTCTCAAGGGTTCTGTATGCGAAATTCAGCGATAAGCTTAATATGCAGAACGCCATGATTGCATCCGGCATCCTTTGTGTTGCGAGCTATCTGACCGCGGCACTCTCTCCGTTTCCGGCGCTCGGACTTGCCGGCTGTGCGCTTGCCGGCTTTTCCGTCGGTATTTTCTGGCCATGCGCGCTCAGTCTCGGCGCTGTCAGCATCCGAGGAGGAGGCATTACCTTATTTGCCATGCTGGCTTTGTTCGGTGATATCGGATGTACCGCAGGTCCAACGCTTGTCGGCATGATCTCAGACAGCTTCGGCGGAAAACTGAATATCGGAATTTTATTTTCCCTCATCTTCCCTTTGCTTCTCATTGTCGGTATTCTGCTCTATAAAAGAGATTTAAAGAAAGAGGAAAATTTCGATCACGAAAGCAAGCAGGCATAATCCTAAAAAATATATTTTTCTGTCAAAAACAGCCGGGACCTTCTCCGAAAAGTGTCCCGGCTGTTTTTCTATACAAAAAAAGATTTTCTCGCTTTGTATCAAATATTATGAATAAAATTTATGTAAAAATATTTTTATCTCCGAATCAGCTTTTGACTGCGGATATCTGTTCCCGCAAAAACACAAACAGTAAATTCCCCAAGCAGTCTGGAGGTAATTCTGTCCGTATACTGTCTGGAAAATTCCTCCTTATCAATGTTTGTGGAAATCACCATGCTTTTTTCATTGATCAACCGAGTGTTGATTAGATAATAAAGGCAGGATACCGTAAAGGCGCTCTGCATCTCGGTGCCAAGATCATCCATAATCAACAAATCACAGGCAAGATATCGTTCTGTACGGTTTTCCCCCTGTGGAACGCGTCCGAATTTCTCTGCTTCAAAATCCGAAAAAATTTTCTGCGCGCTTTCATATACAACATCAAACCCTCTGTCCACCACCACTTTGGCAATGGCGCTCGAAAGATGTGTTTTTCCAAGTCCCGTATCCCCCATAAACAGAAGATTACGCATCGTGTCGTCATGAAAGTTCAGCGCATAGTCCTTGCTGATTTCCAGGATCTGCTCCATATTGCGCCGCTCGGCGCCCTTATAGTAATTCAAATCAAATGTATCAAAATTCTGTTTTTCAATCAATTTCAACACACCGGAGCTTTCATATCCTGCAAGCGTCAGCGCCCGGCGCATGCATTTACACATTTTTCCGTTTACAAAACCAATATCCTGACATTCTTCGCATTCATAGTGAACCGAACTATAATCCTCCGGATATCCGTTTGCTCGAAGGATTTCCCGCCTTGCCTCAAGCAACAGATTATTTCCCTCTTCGAGTTTCCGGATACGGACATCAAGCCCTTCTTTCCCCTTTAATGCTTCCCTCATGATACGCAATCCTGTTGCGGAAAGCGCTCGGTCAATCTCGGCAACCTGCGGTAAGTTTCTGTGAAGCTCTTCTCTGCGTGCCTCAGCCGCTTCTTTGGCGCGCAGATTTTTATCCTTGTACTGTGCCGCAATTTTCTTGTAATTTTCTGCGTTGTACGCCATAATTTCGATCACCTGCCCTTCAAAATGAATCGGAACCCTCTCCGTTTTTCTGGGAAACCGACGCCCCTCTGCGTGTTGCAGCCTCAAAAAACTCATCAAGGTTAAAGCTGCCCTCTTTTTTCTTTTTGCCCTCTGATTTTCCTGATTTCTTATGTTTTTCCGACAGCGCCGCAATATCCTCTTTGGTCCGACAGCCCGCTTCCACCCATTTTTTTAAAATTCCGTTTTCATAAGAAAATTTCGGCTGCGGAATTGCCGCCATCATTTCATTATAAGCAAGCTCAATAAGTTCAAAAGAAAGATTCCAGTCAATCGTCCAACAGGAAAGATATTCCCGCTCTTTCGGCGTCAGCGCACGTTCACCGAGTCCGAAAAGTCCGCGAATTCGATATTCCATGTCGTTTTTCCGTTCTTCTTTTTCAATGTAAGCATCCAATGCGCCAACCGTCACAACCCCACTGTCATAAAGGGATATCCCAACCTTTTCTATGTAGCGCAGGGCAGGTTTTCCAATATCATGGCAATGCTTGCACAACTTGACAACATATTCAAAATCAAGCCGTAACCCATCGTGCAGATAAAGAATGGATTCCGTCTCTGTCGGTGTGAACGTCTTGCCGAGAATGGCAGAGCATACCTCAATGAGTTCTTTCATATCTCCGACAGAACAAATACGTTCCATCTCCTCTCCGGAATAGCCGGGACGCGGAGCATCCTCTCTGCTGTTTGCCTTTCGGGGAAGTCCTTGTACCTCAATTACTCCTGCATCTGCCCAAAAACGAATTGCCGACGGAATCATCCCCTCTGCAACTCCCGACAGTGCGGCAAGTCGCTTTTCTTCCCCACATCCTGAGGCGAGAGCAAGCAAAACCCGCAGTTCCTCCGCAGAAGCGCGATTCAATACCTCAAGTGTCCGTCCCGGAAGATTCAGCACCGAGTCTCCATAAATCCACTCAATTTTCACGGAAAGTTTACCTCCTTTCACAGGCAGACAAGATTAGCGTTTGATTAGAAAAAATCGTATGTTTCTGTCATAGACCAGCATTCGAAAACAAAAAGCAGAGCGCTTGTTTTCAAATGGTTTTCCACAGATTTTTTTGTGGAAAACCAAACGCCCTTATCCACATTTCCCACAAGTTTTTCCACCGATTTTTATAAAAATCTCTCGATTTGGCGGGTTTTTTAGGTTCTATACAATTGTATTTCAAAAATTTCTTTCCACCGGATGTGGAAAACTCACGTTTGAATTTTATACGGATGTAAAGAAAAAAACGTCAATTTCGCCCCTCAAAAATAACCAAAAAAGAGATCGGATTTTTTATGAACTTTTTTTAAATTCATAACTTTTTTACACAGAATACGCATAGGCATTCAGGGATTCATCCGAAAAATTTTCTGCTTCAAATTCAAAGCATGCGGCAGCGGCAATCATCGCCGCATTATCCCCGCAATAGCAAAGCTCAGGCATATAGAGCGTAAGCCCGCGTTCGGATGCAAACTGCTCAAGCGCCAGACGCAGATGCGAATTTGCCGCAACGCCGCCGGCAAGCACAAGCGTATGCATCTCTGGATTTCTGTCAAAGGCCATGCCAAGCTTGATAAGAATGCTGGAAACAGCAGCCTTCACAAAACCCGCGGCAATATCAGCACGCGGCAGCTCATGTCTTTTTTGTGTTTCTCCGTTGATATAATTTAAAACCGCCGTTTTGATTCCCGAAAATGATAGATCCAGTGAATCATCATGAATGGCTGCAGACGGAAATACAATCGGGTTTTTCCCCTCATAGGCAAGTTTGTCGAGCGCTGCACCCCCGGGATACGGCATTCCCATAACGCGCGCCACCTTGTCGAAGCTTTCTCCCATCGCATCATCGCGCGTACCGCCGATAACGGTATGTTCACGATATCCGTCCACCCGAATCATAGAAGTATGTCCACCGGAAGCAACAAAAGCAAGAAAAGGAGGTTTCAGATCATCATGTGTCAAATAATTTGCCGCAACATGCCCTTTTATATGATTGACGGAAATCAGCGGCTTTCCCCATGAGAATGCAAGAGATTTCGCAAAATTTACCCCGACAAGAAGTGCCCCGATAAGACCCGGATTACTCGTCACCGCAACGGCATCCATTTCGTTCATGGAAAGACCGCAGCACTCCAGCGCCTGATAAGCAATGCCTGAAATGGCTTCACTGTGAGCACGGCTGGCAATTTCCGGCACCACACCGCCAAATTTAGCATGTACGGCAACTTGAGACGCCACAATATTCGAAAGAACCGAAAAACGTCCTCTTTCATATTCTACGACGGCAGCAGCCGTCTCATCACAGGAACTTTCAAAAGCAAGAATACGCATAACCATCCTATCCGCCGGTCTGAAATGAATCCCATTGCCGCCGACCTTCTCAAGACATTACAAAAAACAAAAAATATTCGTGTCGTTTTTATTTTACAGCAAAAAACGACTCAACACAAATCAAAATTATAAAGAAAAGCATCCTCGCGCGGGCAAGAGTAAAAACTGCGGCGCATGCCGACCCGCAAAAAGCCGTTTTTCTCATAAAGCGCCTGCGCCGCCGTATTGGAAACACGAACCTCCAACATCAGAACGGTAAGTCCTCGAAGCAGCGCTTCTCTTTTGAGCGCATCCAAAAGCATGCTTCCCACACCCATCCGGCGAAATGACGGCGATACCGCGACATTGCAGATTTGTCCTTCATCCAGCACACAGCGCATACTCGCATGGCCGGCATATTCCCCGCCAACAAGTGCGCAAAGGAATACCATATCATCACGCGCGGCAGACTCCGCAATCATATTCCGGCTCCACGGCGCAGAAAAGCACTGCGCCTCCAGCGATGCGGCCGCAGCCGAAAGGTTCTCCGTCATAGGGACAATTTCAGCTTGGATCTTCATCGTTCAAAAACATATCAAAAACTCCGTTCCGAATCTGTTTCACCGCTTGCAGCATCATCTCGCCAGAAAAACGCGAAATATCGGCAATCGCTTCGGGAAAAGATACAATCCGTCCGGAAGCCTCCGGAAAATAAGACGTTAAAAGTACTTCATATCCTTTGGAAACCGCAACAATGATATCGCTCCCGCGAATCATTTCCTCCGTAATTCCGGCAGAAGCATGAGACGCGGGATCGACGGCATGTCCGAATAATATTGAAAGCGCTTCGGCACATTCCGGCATCATCGGCTCCCCGTTATGCGCAAACAGTCCGGCAGAAGCTGCGTCATATCGGTCGCCGCCGTATTCGCGCAGAATTGCCTCCGCAACCGGACTGCGGCAAGTATTAGCGGAACATACGAATAAAACCTTTTTCTTTTCTTTCATTTACAGTGCTCTTTGCGGCTGCGCTTCAATGGCATCCGCAATGGACGATGCCGTTCCATTCTCACAAAGCTCGATGGTTCCGGCATCGCACATTGCAGAAAGAGAGGGATCCATCGGAAGCTTGGCCAGAACCGGAAGTCCGAAATCTTTTGCTACCTCGTCAATTTTGCTCTCGCCGAAAACCTTGATTTCACGCCCACAGTCAGGGCATTTTACATAACTCATATTCTCTACAATTCCGATAATCGGAATATTCATCAGCTTCGCCATATTGACAGCCTTTGACACGATCATCGAAACAAGATCCTGCGGACTTGTCACCACGATAATTCCGTCAAGCGGAATGGACTGAAAAATCGTCAGCGGAACGTCGCCTGTTCCGGGAGGACAGTCGATCAACATACAATCAAGATCTCCCCAGACAACGTCTGTCCAAAATTGTTTAACCGTTCCGGCAATCACAGGGCCTCGCCATACGACAGGAGAAGTGATGTCCTCCAAAAGAAGATTGACACTTATGATTTTGATTCCTGTCTTCGTTTCTTTCGGCAGAATACCGCCGAGCGGCGCCGCTTCGCAAATGCCGGAAAGTCCAAATGCTTTCGGAATAGAAGGGCCTGTTACGTCAGCGTCCATAATGCCGACCGACAACCCGCGGCGTCGAAGTTCCACAGCAGCAAGCTCTGTCACAAGCGATTTTCCGACGCCTCCCTTTCCGCTTACAACGCCGATGACTTTTCCGACCATACTCATCGGATTAATCGGCTCAAACATCGATTCTTTTTTAGAACTGCATGCGGCACTGCAAGTCGAGCAGTCATGGGTACATCCCTCTATTTCTTTTTCTTCGTCTATCATTTTTTACTCCTGTCCGCCGTCATACAAAACGGCTTTTGTTTTTTGCAGGCAGAAAATCATGCCTGTTTTTTGTTATGTGTTTGTATAAATAGTTTTATACAAATGAATAATTTTTGTTACACCAATTTAAATCCAAAGAAATCTTTTGTATTGTTATAACAAATATCACACACCATCTGCGCCAAAGTATCCATATCAAGCGGATATTCGCCGCGTTCCACATAGCTGCCGATCACACTGCACAGCACACGGCGGAAATATTCATGGCGCGTATAGGAAAGAAAGCTGCGGGAATCTGTCAGCATCCCGACAAACTTGCCAAGGACGGAAAGACTTGCAAGCGTTTCCAGATGCTCACGCATTCCGTGGATGTTATCATTAAACCACCATGCACTGCCATGCTGTATCTTCGGCATGTTCAAAAGTCCTTCCGCTTCATCGCTTGTATACTGGAAGCTTCCGGCAAGCACATCAAGCGCCGCATTATCCGACGGATTCAAAGAATACAGAATCGTGCGCGGGAGTGCATTTTCCAAGTTCAAGCTGTCAAGCATCGCCGAAAGAGAGGCAATGCAGTTGGTTCCATTGATGGCATCGTATCCCGTATCCGGTCCGAGACGCTGGCGCATCACCGTATTCGGCGAACGCATTGCACCAAAATGGATCTGCATAATCCAGCCTCTTTTTACATACTCGCGTCCGAAAAAGCGAATAAGCGCGCTCTTATAGATTTCCGTCATTTCGGCATCGATTTTCTCCCCGGAAAGCGCACGTTTCAGCGTAACGTCCGCGATAGCAAGAGATTGTGCCGTAGACTTTGTCTTATCAAACGCTACATAATCATCAAAGCCATGATCTGCTGTCCGGCAGCCGAGAGCGTCAAAAAATTCTATTCTGCGCTCCAAAGCGTCGCAAAGAGAGACAATATCCGTAATTTCGGTGCCGCTCGCTTCAGAAAGCTTTGCCATATAGTCTGCAAAATCCGGTGCATTTACATTCATCGCCTTGTCCGGCCGGAACGCAGGAAGCACCTTGATATCAAACGATTTATCCTGCGTGAGCGCAATATGGTATTCGAGAGAATCTGCCGGATCGTCCGTCGTACAGATCAGCTTCACATTTGAGCTTTTCATAATCTCCCTGACGCACATATCATCGGAAGCCAGCTTTTCATTTGCCAACTGCCAGACCTCTTCACAAGTATCCGGCGAAAGGATACCGTCATATCCAAAATACCGTTTCAGCTCCAAATGCGACCAATGATAAAGCGGATTTCCGATCATTGCCGGAAGCACCGATGCATATGCAGCAAATTTTTCATAATCAGAAGCGTCTCCGGTAATCACGCGTTCGGGCAATCCAAAGCAACGCATCGCACGCCATTTATAATGGTCGCCGCCGAGCCAGATCTGAGTGATATTCTCATATTTCCGGTTTTCTGCGATTTCTTTCGGACTCACGTGGCAATGATAATCGATAATCGGCATCTGCTCTGCATAATGATGATAGAGCAATTTCGCGACGTCTCCGTCCAGCAAGAAGTCATCATCCATGAATGGTTTCATACGTTTTGATTCCTTTCCTGACGCGAAAGCATAAGAAAAATGATCGTTTTCTTCCGCGATTCAAAGATTTTCCGCAATCTAAAGTAAATTATATACCAAACGCTTTACAAATGCAACCCCATGTTGTATAATGACAGCAGGATATTTTTTATTTTCCGTCCTGTGAGAGGCGCCTTCCCTCGGCGTCTTGACGGTTCGGTATGCAATTTTTACGCCGCATGCGGCGTGCTATCGGAGGTTATTTCCTATGAACGACATTCTGAAAAAGCTTGGGGATTTTGGCATTGTCCCCGTCATTAAAATTGAAGACGCAGAAAAAGCGGTTCCGCTTGCCGAAGCGCTCTCACGCGGCGGACTGCCGGCAGCAGAGGTCACATTCCGCACCGCAGCGGCAGCGGATGCAATCCGCGCCATCGCACAGGCAATGCCTGATATGCTTGTCGGTGCCGGAACGGTTCTCACAACCGAGCAGGCGGATCGCGCCGTCGAAGCGGGCGCAAAATTCATCGTTTCGCCCGGCTTCAACCCCAAGGTTGTAAGACACTGCATTGAACGGAACATTCCGGTATGTCCCGGCTGTTCAACCTGCGGCGAAATGGAACAGGCAATGGAAATGGGGCTTGATGTCGTCAAATTTTTCCCGGCAGAAGCTGCCGGAGGTCTTTCTGTGATCAAGGCAGTTTCCGCCCCTTACGGCAATCTTAAATTTATGCCGACCGGCGGCATCAACACAGAAAATTTGCTTTCCTATCTCAGTTTTCCGAAAATTCTTGCCTGCGGCGGCAGTTTTATGGTAAAAGACAGTCTCATAAAAGAAGGCAATTTCGCGGAAATTGAAAGGCTTACCAGAGAAGCCGTCGCCCTTATGCATGGCTTTGAAATCGTCCACGTCGGAATCAATTCCGAAAATGAGGAAGAATGCAAAAAAAACGCAGAAATGCTTTGCCGCCTGTTTTTGCTTACACCGGATGTCCGCACAAAGGCAATTTTTGCCGGTACAAAGTTCGAGGTTATGAAAACACCGTTCCGCGGTAAAAACGGACACATCGCCATCGGCTGCAATTTTCCCGGACGCGCCAAATCTTATCTCGAACGCCTTGGCGTAGAGTTCGATGAATCCACAGCGACATACGATGAAAAAGGCAATCTGAAGTTCGTTTATCTAAAAGAAGAGATTGGCGGTTTCGCATTCCATCTCGTCAAAAAATAAGAGATTACAGCCTTCATTTCTCCTTTTCCCCGGCTGACGTATTGAGGAATAGGTCAGCCGGGATTTTTTTGTTTCGGTCGAACATTCGAAATATGATATAGCCTGCGATTCACGCATATCCGTTATCACATATTTTGCCCAAACAGGATAAATTTTTTAAATATTTTTTTCATTTTTTCGATATTTTTTTATCGAAAAGTATAGCATTTTTTCAAGCGGTAGTGTATAATATATTTTGGTCAAAATTGACGGTGCAATTTTTTGATTCCACCAAAAGAAAGCAGCATCGGAAATCATAAAATTTGAAGGAGGAAATTTTCTCATTATGAAAAAGAAACTCACGACAGTCGTATTCGAGGGAACCGCAGAGCAAGCGGACAAGCTAAACGCTCTCATCGCCGAATACAAAGATGTCGAAGGCAGCCTCATGCCCGTTCTACAGGGAGCACAGGAAATCTACGGTTATCTTCCTATTGAAGTGCAAAAAGTCATCGCGGAAGGACTTGGTCTTTCCCTGTCCGAGGTATACGGCGCCGTATCGTTTTACTCTCAGTTTGCGCTCAATCCCAAAGGGAAAGTTGCCATTTCCGTATGTCTCGGAACAGCATGTTATGTGAAAGGCTCCGGTAAGCTCCATGAAAAATGCATGGAAATCACCGGCATCGGTGCCGGCGATATTTCTCCGGACGGTAGATTCTCTTATGAGGCAACACGCTGCATCGGCGCATGCGGACTTGCGCCTGTTATGACAGTCAACGGCGATGTTTACGGCAGGATTACGCCCGCCGACGTCGAAGGCATCATCGCAAAATATCTCTGATTCGACATCTGATAATATAATATACGAAAGGAAAAAACAGCAATGATTACAATAGAACAGTTGAATGCTGTCAGAAAAGAGTACGCGCCCAAAGTCGAGATGCGGCACGGACACGGTCATTTTGTGGATGCGGGAGACGGCATCCGTAAAGATGTCCTCATCTGCGGCGGCACGGGATGTACGTCCTCCAATTCCATGACAGTAAGAGACGCACTTCTCACCGAGTTAAAAGCAGCGGGAATCGCAGATGAAATCAAGGTTGTCACCACGGGCTGCTTCGGACTTTGCGCACTCGGTCCCATTATGATCGTCTATCCGGAGGGAACATTCTATAGCAAAGTAAGACCGGAAGATATGGCTGAGATTGTAAAAGAACATCTCGTCGGCGGAAGACCTGTGCGCCGCCTTCTCTATCATGAAACCGTCAAGGGCGATGACATTCTCGCTCTCGACCAAACTCCGTTCTACGCCAAGCAGAAGCGCGTCGCGCTTCGTAACTGCGGTGTCATCGATCCTGAGTGCATCAAAGAATACATAGCGGTTGACGGATATCAGGCACTTGCAAAGGTTCTTACGACCATGACACCCTCCGAGGTAATCAAAACCGTATTGGATTCCGGACTTCGCGGACGCGGCGGCGCCGGATTCCCGACAGGAAGAAAATGGATGTTTGCTGAAGCGCAGCCCGCGGGCAAAAAATATGTTGTCTGCAATGCCGACGAAGGTGACCCCGGCGCGTTTATGGATCGTTCTGTATTGGAAGGCGACCCGCATGCCGTACTGGAAGCTATGGCCATTGCCGGCTATGCCATCGGAGCAGACGAGGGTTACATTTATGTACGTGCAGAGTATCCGATTGCCGTGCACAGACTTCAGGTTGCCATTAAACAGGCAGAGGAAATCGGACTTCTCGGCGAGAATATTTTCGGAACCGGTTTTAACTTTAAAATAACACTGAGACTGGGCGCCGGCGCATTCGTCTGCGGTGAGGAAACGGCTCTGCTCACCTCGATTGAAGGACATCGCGGAGAGCCGCGTCCCCGTCCGCCGTTCCCGGCTGTCAAGGGACTTTTCGGCAAGCCCACCATCATCAATAATGTGGAAACGCTCGCCAATATTGCGCAAATTATTCTCAATGGTGCGGATTGGTTCGCATCGATGGGTACAGAAAAATCCAAGGGTACAAAGGTTTTCGCTCTCGGCGGAAAAATCACAAACACCGGTCTTGTCGAGATCCCGATGGGAACAACACTTCGTGAGGTCGTTGAAGAAATCGGCGGCGGTGTCCCGAACGGAAAGAAGTTCAAAGCAGCGCAGACCGGCGGTCCTTCCGGCGGCTGTATTCCCGCATCTCTTATTGACACGCCGATCGACTATGACAACCTCATTGCCATCGGCTCAATGATGGGTTCCGGCGGTCTTATCATCATGGATGAAGATACTTGTATGGTCGACATTGCAAAATTCTTCCTTGAATTCACAGTCGATGAATCCTGCGGAAAATGTGCTCCTTGCCGTATCGGTACCATGAGACTGCTTGAAACGCTTGAAAAAATCACCTCCGGAAACGGCACACTTGCCGATATCGATAAGCTTGAAGAACTAAGCGAGTATATCAAATCCGCGTCTCTGTGCGCGCTTGGACAAACAGCGCCGAATCCGGTGCTTTCTACTCTGCGGTATTTCCGCGATGAGTACATCGCACATGTCGTGGACAAAACATGTCCCGCACATGTATGCAAGAGTCTCATGAAATATAAGATTCTGCCCGACATGTGCAAGGGATGTACTGCTTGCGCGAGAAAATGTCCTGTCGGCGCCATTACGGGAGCCATCAAAGCTCCACATACAATCGATCCCGAAAAATGTATCAAGTGCGGCGTATGTATCACCACTTGTAAGTTCGGCGCGATTGTCAAAGAATAAGAAAGGAGCCGCATAAAATGGAAATGGTAAATATCAAAATTAACGGTCGTGACTATTCCGTCCCGGCAGACAGCAGCGTCATCGACGCGGCACGAATTGCAAAAATCGATATTCCTACCCTTTGTTATCTCAAAGGCGTCAATGAAATCGGCGCCTGCCGTCTCTGTCTTGTCGAGGTAAAAGGCGCACGCGGACTGATGGCAGCCTGTGTCACGGGCGTTACGGAGGGAATGGAAATTTTCACAAATACGCCCAAGGTACGCGAAGCGAGAAAAACCAATCTTGAGCTTGTTCTTTCCACACATAAAAAAGATTGTCTTTCCTGCATCCGCAGCCAAAGCTGCGAATTGCAGAAGCTTTGCCGCGATCTCGGCGTAACGGATGAAAACCGCTTTGCCGGCAAAAACGTGGAATATCCTAAGGATGAAAGCACGGCGTTCCTTGTACGTGACAACGATAAATGTATCCTCTGCCGCCGTTGTGTTGCCGCATGTAAAAATATGCAGGGCATCGGCGTCATTGAAACGCTGAACCGCGGATTTGATACGCATATCGGTTCTGCCTTTGAGCAGCCGCTTGCAGCGACCTCCTGCGTCTCCTGTGGACAATGTATTGTAGCATGTCCTGTCGGTGCGCTTTATGAGAAAGACGATACCGACAAGGTTTGGGAAGCGCTGAACGATCCGACAAAGCACGTCGCTATCTGCACGGCTCCGTCTATCCGAGCTACCATCGGCGAATGCTTCGGTTTTGAACCCGGCGTGGATACCGAAGGCAAAATGGTCGCTGCGATCAAACGTCTCGGCTTTGACGGCGTATATGACATGAATCTTACCGCTGACCTCACCATCATGGAAGAAGCGACAGAATTCCTTGAAAGAATGAAAACCGGCAAGAACCTGCCTCTTATTACCTCCTGCTCACCCGGCTGGATCAAATTCTGCGAGCATTATTTCCCGGAATTCACGGATAACCTTTCGACTTGCAAGTCACCGCAGCAAATGTTCGGTGCGATGTATAAAACCTATTATGCACGCAAAAAAGGCTGGGATCCTGCGGATATCGTATTTGTTTCCGCCATTCCCTGCACCGCGAAGAAATTCGAGGTACGGCGTCCCGGCGAGAGCGCCGCAGGAGACGGTATCTACGATGTAGACTATGCGATTACAACACGCGAGCTTGCCCGCATGATTGAAAAAGCAGGGATCAACTACCGTGAGCTTGATGACGAGAAGTTCGACGAACCGTTTGATATCGGTTCCGGCGCCGGCGCCATCTTCGGCGCAACCGGCGGAGTTATGGAAGCTGCCCTGCGTACTGCGGCAGAGGTCATTCTCGGCAAAAAGCTCGAGAAGCTCGATTTCGAAGATGTACGCGGAACGGCACCTATTAAGACCGCAACATACAAACTCGGTGATACTGAGGTCCGCGTCGCGGTCGCTTCCGGTACGAAAAACGCAAGAGAACTGCTGAACAAGGTGAAATCCGGCGAACTCAAAGTCGATTTTATCGAAATCATGGCGTGCCCCGGCGGATGCGTCAACGGCGGCGGTCAGCCCGTACAGAGTGCGGCTGTCAAAGCGGCTGTTGATCTGAAAGCGAAAAGAGCGTCTATTCTTTACAATGCGGATAAAAATCTTTCGATACGCAAATCGCATGAAAACCTTGCCGTTCAGAAAATTTATGATGAGTTTTTGGAGAAGCCCGGAAGCCATTTGGCTCATGAAATTCTCCACACCTACTATATCAAGCGAGGACTGTAATAAAAAAGCAAAAGCCGGTATTTTACCGGCTTTTCTTTTTTATGATTTTTCATGACAAGGAGAACTATCATTCCTTGCTTTCTGTTTTCGGATATACCCTGCTGTCGCAATAAACACAGCGATAAACACCATGCTCGCTGTCCACACAGCGGAACCGCTGCGGCAGCTCCTGCTCCGTTGTTGTAATACAGCGGGGGTTCTGACAACAGACACCCTCAAGGCAAACGACTTCTTGGGGCTCTTTTTTCTTATAGGACATATCCTTTTCTGAGAGAAGCTTTAAAATCAGTGCCATACGGATATATCTTCCGTTTGCCGCTTGTTCAAAATAGCAGGCTCGCGGGTCATCATCCACCGCAACGGATATTTCATTGACACGCGGAAGAGGATGCAGGATACACAAATCAGACTTTGCATTTCTCAGCTTATCCGGCGTTAAGATATAGCTATCCTTCAGGCGCAAATAGTCGTCATGAAACGCAAAACGCTCCTGCTGAATCCGCGTCATATAAAGAATATCCAATTCCGGCATGACACCTTCAAGCTCCGCCGCTTCCGTATACGCAGATTTTCCCTCGCCTAGGTACTCATGGCGGATATAGCCGGGCAGCTTCAGTTCTTCAGGAGAAATCAAAACAAATCGAATCCCCGGATACCTTGACATCGCGGCAATTAAGGAATGCACCGTTCTTCCAAACTTGAGATCTCCGCAAAGTCCGACCGTCAAATGATCCAGTCTTCCCTTTTTCCGTTTGATGGTAAACAAATCGGTAAGCGTCTGCGTCGGATGAAAATGCCCTCCGTCTCCGGCATTGATGACCGGAACGGTCGCTTTTTCCGCGGCAACAAACGGTGCACCCTCTTTCGGATGGCGCATCGCAATAATATCGGAATAAGCGCTTACCATACGCACCGTATCGGCAACGCTTTCCCCTTTTGACGCGGAGCTGCTCGTCGCCTCCGAAAAGCCGAGCACATTTCCTCCAAGGCTCATCATAGCCGAGGTAAAGCTAAGCCTCGTTCGTGTAGACGGTTCAAAAAACAGCGTTCCTAAAATTTTTCCGCGGCAACTGTCCGCATAAGCCTGCGGATGTTTAATCATATCTTCTGCTACATCGATTAGACTGTCAATCTCCTCTGTTGAAAGCTCCAAAATATCGATTAAGCTTCTCATTTTTTCTATCCCCTATCCTTTGGAAAATTTGTTTTTTAGCAGTGAATCCAGCTCTCATCCTGCGGATTGTCACGAAATGCGACAAGGCGGGCAATGTCCTCCGATCTAATATAACCGCATTCGGCGGCAACTTCAGCAATCACATCAAAATTCGTGAGACTCTCGTTTTTTACATTTGCTGCCGCAAGCCGTTCCAGTCCTTTTTTCATACCGTAGGTAAAGATACTGACAATGCCAAGCACCTCAGCGCCCGCTGCGCGAAGGACATCCACAACTTCAAGCACGCTGCCGCCTGTAGAAATCAAATCCTCCACAACAACGACCTTTTCTCCCGCTTCCAGTCTGCCTTCAATCTGATTGCCGCGGCCATGATCCTTGGCACCGGAACGAACATATCCCATTGGCATTCCGAGAATGTGCGCGGTAATTGCCGCATGTGCAATTCCTGCTGTAGATGTGCCCATTAAAACTTCAGCTTCCGGATAATGCTCCCGGATAAGAGAAGCAAGCCCCTCTTCCACATCCGTACGCACCGAGGGCGCGGTCAATGTCAGTCTGTTATCGCAATAAACCGGGCTTTTGATACCACTCGCCCATGTAAATGGTTTATCAGGACTGAAAAACACAGCCTGAATATCCAAAAGATCCTTTGCAATTTTTTTCTGAAGCATTTCCATTTTTTCATGTCCTCCTCAACCAATAAATTCTTCCGCACATTTTTTGTATGCGGCAACGGGATCCGGCGCTGCTGTAATCGGGCGCCCGACGACAATATAATCAGAACCAAGCGTTTTTGCGCCAGCCGGTGTTGTAACACGGGATTGATCACCTACGTCTCCGCCCGCAAACCGTACTCCCGGCGTTACCGTGAGGAACTCTGCGCCGCATACTTCATGTACTTTACCGGCCTCCAAAGGAGAACAAACGACCCCGTCAAGCCCCGAGTTCTTTGCATTTTCCGCATAATGCATGACGACTTGATCTATCGGCGCGTCGATGAGTAGATCCGCGTGCATCCGCGCCTCGCTGGTTGAAGTAAGCTGCGTCACGGCAATCAATAGCGGACGGGTACCGTCCGGTCTCGTCAAGCCCTCAAGCGCCGCTTCCATCATGGGGATCGTACCGCCCGCATGAAGATTGCACATATCAATATCAAGTCTTGACAGAACTGCCATCGCTTTTTTCACCGTATTGGGAATATCGTGAAGCTTTAAATCAAGAAAAATTTTGTGTCCACGTTTCTTGATTTCTCTCACAATGGATGGCCCTTCCGCATAAAACAGTTCCATCCCGATTTTCACATACGGCTTTTCCCCTCGGAACAAGTCCAGAAAAGCAAAGGTTTCCGACGCACCCGCAAAATCGCAGGCGATAATAACATCACGCCCCATATCCATTCTCCATTCTGCCACCACACGGCATTCTTATTTAAAAATTTTAGGGTTTCTCTATAAACAATACACGTTCAAAATTGTATATGAAAAGACAACTTACCGTCCGCACAAAAAAGGATTGCGTTCTATACCGCAGCTTTTATCTAATTTTTTCTTCCGGAAAAATCCATAAAGCAAAAGCTACAGATTCCTTAGTTATATTTTTCAGCAGGAATTATTTGTGCGCGGCTCCGATAACATCCGATAAATTTTCGATCTGATAGGCTTCCATCACCCGCGGCAAATCGGCAATGATATCACGGCAGGCATAGGGATTTACAAGATTCGCCGCACCAACCTCAACGGCTGTCGCGCCCGCAAGCATCATTTCCACAACATCCTGAGCTGAGGATACACCTCCCATACCGACGACCGGAATTTTAACCGCTTCATACACTTGATAGACCATACGCAGCGCAACCGGAAAAACCGCCGGACCGGACAGTCCGCCGGTACCATTCGCAAGAAGGGGGCGGCGCCGACGCAAATCGATGCGCATTCCCATCAGAGTATTGATGAGAGAAATTCCATCCGCACCTGCCGCCTCGCATGCCTGCGCGATGGAAACAATATCCGTTACATTCGGAGACAGCTTGATAATCAGTGGTTTTTTTGTGACACGACGCACCGCCGCCGTAATATTTTCCGCTGCCTCAGGCGATGTTCCGAAGCTCATGCCGCCGCCATGTACGTTTGGGCAGGAAATATTGACTTCAATCCAGCCGACCGTCTCCACCTCATCGAATTTTTCGCAAATACGAACATATTCCTCCTCGGAAAATCCGCTGACATTTGCCATGACCGGCTTGTGAAAGCATTTCGCAAGCCGCGGCAGCTCGCTTGCGATGACCGCATCCATTCCGGGATTCTGAAGTCCTACTGCGTTGAGCATGCCGGACGGTGTTTCCGCAATACGCGGCGTGGGATTGCCAAAGCGCGGTTCTGCCGTTGTTCCCTTAAAGGAAAAAGTTCCAAGACAATTGATATCATACAGCTCGGCAAATTCATACCCAAACCCGAAAGTACCGCTTGCCGGAATCACAGGATTGTCAAGCGGTATCCCGCAAAGGCTCACCTTTGTACTTACCATATGACCTCCTCCTTTTCCAGCACCGGACCGTCCCGGCAAATTCTCTTATTTCCGTATTTTGTTTTGCATGAGCAGCCCATACACGCACCGAAACCGCAGCCCATGCGTTCCTCAAAGCTGAGCTGCCCATCTGAAGCGGAAGCATCCGCAACCGCGTGCAGCATCGGAATCGGTCCGCAGGCATAAAAATAGCTGTAGGAAAGCCCTGTCATCGCGTCAGTCACAAAACCGGGTATACCAAAACTGCCGTCCGCCGTCGCAATGCGAATATCTGCGCCAAGAGAGCGGAATTTATCCTCATAAAACACATCATCCCGAGAAGCAAAACCCAAAACGACATGGGGATGCTTTCCCTGTGACACAAGCCTTTTGCAAAGCCCGTACATCGGTGGGGTTCCTACCCCTCCTCCGACAAGAAGCGGCCTCATACCTGATTTTTTCATATCAAAGCCGTTGCCAAGTCCGGTAAGAATGTCAAGCGACGTGCCTTCCGTCATTCCGGACATCACCGCCGTTCCCTCTCCCACGACCTTATAAATCACGGTTATCGTATTCTCATTCCAATCGCAGACTGAAATCGGACGGCGCAGGAAACACCCGTCGATTTTGATATTGATAAACTGTCCCGGCGCCGTTATCGCCGCCGTATCTCCCGACAACATCATTTCATATACGTCACGCGCGATTTTTCGGTTTGATAAAATCGTATAAATTCCCTGTACCATGCCTTCACCTCACGCATCAATGGTGGAAATGCCAAGCGTTGTTTCCTCGAGCACGTCGAGCAGAACTTTAACCGTATCCAAAGCCGTAAACATCGTCACATTGTTTTCTACGGCGCACTGACGGATTTCATATCCGTCGGAAAGCACACCGGAGGAATTCATATCTCTCGTATTGATAATATAATTGACGTATCCCTGCCTGATGGAATCAAGAATCTCCTCGCTTCCCTCGCTGATTTTGCGCACAGCATGTGTACGAATGCCGTGTTCTTTTAAGAATTTTGCCGTTCCCGCTGTCGCCTGAATATTAAATCCCATATTGTAAAAACGACGGATCAGCGGCAGTGCTTCCTCTTTGTCCTTGTCGGCAATGGTGCAGAACACCGTGCCGTAGTTTACCACGTTCATACCGGAAGCTTTCAGCGCCTTATACAGCGCGCGCGTGAGACTGTTGTCGTAGCCGATTGCCTCACCGGTCGATTTCATCTCCGGACTGAGGTAGGCATCCAGTCCGCGCAGCTTAGAGAAGGAAAATGCAGGCGCCTTGACATACCAGCGCTTTTTCTCCGCAGGATAAATTCTGTCAAATCCCTGTTCACGCAGACTTTTTCCGAGGATAACCAGCGTCCCGATATCGGCAAGGCTGTATCCTGTCGATTTGGAAATAAACGGAACGGTACGAGACGAACGCGGATTGACTTCGATAATAAATACGTTTTCATCCTTGTCCACAATAAACTGAATGTTGTAAAGCCCTACAATCCCGATGCCAAGTCCAAGCTTCTTCGTGTAATCAAGAATGGTTCTCTTTACTTTATCCGAAATGCTGAACGACGGATAGACGCTGATGGAATCTCCGCTATGAATACCTGTGCGCTCAACAAGCTCCATAATGCCAGGTACGAACACATCCACGCCATCGCAGACCGCATCCACCTCGACTTCCTTGCCCTGAATGTATTTATCCACAAGGACAGGCTTGTCCTCATCGATTTCCACCGCATTCTTGAGGTAATGGCGCAGTCCCTCCTCATCGGCGACAATCTGCATGGCACGCCCGCCCAGCACAAACGAAGGACGCACGAGCACAGGATAGCCAATCTTTGCAGCGGCAGCAACACCATCCTCGATTTTCGTGACCGCCCTGCCCTCCGGCTGAGGGATGTTCAGAGATTCCAACACCTTTTCAAAGGCGTCGCGGTTCTCCGCCTTCTCGATGGCATCGCAGTCGGTTCCGATGATGGAAACTCCTCTCTCACGAAGCGGCTCGGCAAGATTGATGGCGGTCTGTCCGCCGAGAGAGGCGATAACGCCCACCGGCTTTTCCAGCCGGATGATATTCATCACATCCTCAACGCAAAGCGGCTCAAAATAAAGCTTATCAGAAGTCGTATAGTCCGTGGAAACCGTTTCCGGATTGTTGTTGATAATGATGGCTTCATAACCGGACGCTTTGATGGTTTTGACCGCGTGAACGGTGGAATAATCGAATTCGACGCCCTGCCCGATACGGATAGGTCCCGAACCAAGCACAACAATCTTCTTTTTATTGGAAACAATTGATTCGTTTTCATCCTCATAGGTAGAATAGAAATACGGAATATAGCTTTCAAATTCCGACGCACAGGTGTCAATCATTTTATACACAGGGAAAAGATTGATCTGCTCCCGCAGACGATAGACATCTATTTCCGAGCAGCCCCACAGTTTAGCAATATATTTGTCGGAAAACCCCATTCGTTTTGCTTCATAAAGTACATCAGGGTTCTGCGGAGCCGCAGCAAGCTCTTTTTCCATCGATACGATATTTTTCACCTTTTCAAGGAAGAGCATGTCGATTTTAGTCGCGTAGCAAATTAGTCCGATGTCAACGCTGCGCCGGATAAGCTCCGCTATCGCAAACAACCGATCATCCGTACCGATTTTGATGTATTCCATCAGCGCATCCGAGGACTGCGTGTCAAACTTACTCATATACAGATGGCACACTCCGATTTCCAGCGAACGAACCGCCTTAAGCAAGCTTTCCTCAATCGTGCGCCCAATGCTCATGACCTCTCCCGTCGCTTTCATCTGTGTAGAAAGCTTATTGTTCGCCGCTGCGAATTTGTCGAACGGGAAGCGCGGCATTTTCGTTACCACATAATCCAGCGTCGGCTCAAAGGATGCCGGCGTGTTGGCAATGGCAATCTCATCAAGCGTCATGCCGACCGCGATTTTCGCGGAAACGCGCGCGATCGGATATCCGCTCGCCTTGGAGGCGAGCGCAGAGGAACGCGATACACGGGGATTGACTTCAATCAGATAATACTGGAAGGAATGCGGATCCAGTGCAAACTGCACATTGCAGCCACCCTCAATCTTCAGCGCACGGATGATTTTCAGTGCGCTGTCGCGCAGCATATGATATTCCTTATTGGTTAGTGTCTGGCTTGGGCAGACGACGATGGAATCTCCTGTGTGAATGCCGACCGGATCGACGTTTTCCATATTGCAAATGGTGATGGCAGTATCGTTCGCGTCCCGCATGACCTCATATTCAATTTCCTTATATCCCTTGATGCTCTTTTCCACCAGCACCTCATGTACGGGAGAAAGTTTCAAGGCGTTCTTAAGAAGCTCCCGGCACTCACTCTCATCATCCGCAAAGCCGCCGCCCGTTCCGCCGAGCGTGAACGCGGGACGCAGCACAACCGGATAGCCGATGCTCTCGGCAGCGGCAAGTCCCTCTTCTATGCTGTGCGCAATAAGGGACGGCAGTACCGGTTCGCCGAGACGCTCACAAAGCTCTTTAAACTTCTCCCTGTCCTCCGCCTGCTCAATGCTTTCGCTGCTCGTACCGAGCAGTTCAACCTGACATTCGCGCAACACGCCTTTTTTCTCAAGCTGCATGGCGAGATTGAGTCCCGTCTGACCACCGATGCCCGGCACAATAGCGTCGGGACGCTCATAGCGAAGAATCTTCGCGATATATTCCAGCGTCAGCGGCTCCATATAAATTTTATCGGCAATCGAGGTATCGGTCATAATGGTCGCCGGATTGGAGTTGCACAGCACAACCTCATACCCCTCTTCTTTCAAAGCAAGACACGCCTGTGTACCGGCATAGTCAAACTCCGCCGCCTGTCCGATGACAATCGGTCCGGAGCCGATTACCAAAATCTTTTTTAAATCTCCTCTTTTCGGCATGTCATTTATCTCCTTTCATCAGCGCGATAAACGCATCAAATAAATAAGCGCTGTCCTGTGGACCGGGCGAGCTTTCCGGGTGATACTGCACAGAGAAAACCCGGTCTTGTGCGCAGCGTACACCCTCTACCGTATGATCCAGCAAATTGATATGTGTAATCTCAAGTCCCGTACCTGAAACGCTTGCCGCATCCACGGCATAGCTGTGGTTCTGAGAGGTAATCTCAAGCTTTCCCGTCAGAAGATTTTTCACGGGATGGTTGCCGCCGCGGTGTCCGAATTTCAGCTTATATGTTTTTGCCCCATAGGCAAGACTGATCATCTGGTGTCCGAGACAGATGCCGAAAATCGGATATTTTCCGCGCAGCGACCGAATCAGCTCAATCACAGGCGTTACATCCTCGGGATCCCCGGGACCATTGGAAAGAAAAATGCCATCTGGTTTCATGCGCTCCACCTCGTCCGGCAAGGTATTCCACGGCATAACCGTCACATTGCAGCCGCGCGCGTTCAGAGAACGAATGATTCCCAGCTTAATGCCGCAATCCACCGCCACAACATTGAACCTGGCATTTGCCGTGCGGGAATACCAGCGCTTACGGCAACTGACGCGGGAAACGGCATCATGCGGGATCTGTGTATTCCGGATCGTTTCCAGTGCCGTCTCATGCGGCGTATCCGCCGAGGTGATGAGTACCCGGCGGGAACCGAAATCACGGATGCTGCGTGTCAGTTTGCGCGTATCGATTCCGGCAATTCCCGGTACATGATATTCCTCCATCATCTCAGACAAAGTTTTGGTATACCGGAAATTCGATGGGAGGTCGTTATACTCCCGAACGATAAGTCCACCGATGGTCGGCGTTTTTGTTTCATAATCCTCGTCGGTAATCCCGTAATTGCCGATCAGCGGATAGGTCATTACAACCGCCTGATCCGTATAAGAGGGATCCGAAACAATCTCCTGATATCCTACCATAGACGTATTGAATACAATCTCACATACCCGGTCGATATCCGCACCGAAACCATATCCAAAATATTCGCTTCCGTCCTCTAAGACAATCTTCTTGTTCATTTGCTTTGCCATACTGTTTTTCCTCCGTATACCGTTGCAAGACATTTTCCGAAGACCCGCATTCCCGCAAAAGGGGTGCTTCTCCCCCGCGACAGAAAGTCATCCGGACAAATTTCATATTCATGACTGATATCGTAGATACAGAAACCGGGGTCAGACGGTATGCCAAACCGGCTGCGCGGCGATACCGACATCAGCATCACCAGTCTCTCAAGGCTTATTACATTTTTTTTGACAAGTTCCGTATATAGCACAGGAAATGCAGTTTCAAGACCTACGATTCCCATCGCGCTTTTCTCAAGCCCGCGGGCTTTTTCCTCGACACTATGCGGTGCATGATCCGTTGCGATCATATCGATCGTCCCATCCGAAATTCCTTCAAGCAGCGCTTCTCTGTCACGCGGTGACCGAAGCGGCGGATTCATTTTAAAACGTCCGTCCTCTTCTAAATTTCTCTCATCCAGCACAAGATAATGGGGAGCTGTCTCGCAGGTCACATCAACACCTGCGGCCTTGGCTGACCGGATAAGAGCCACACTTTCCGCTGTCGAAATATGGCATACATGATAGGCACATCCCGTTTTTTGCGCCAACATAAGATCGCGTTCGATTTGGCGCCATTCGCTTTCTGAGGATATCCCACGGTGTCCGTGTTCTCTCGCATAAATTCCGTCATGAATATATCCGCCGTGCAGCAAGGAATTATCCTCGCAATGGGCAGCGATAATTTTGCCGAGCGATTTGGCCTTTCGCATTGCCGATTCCATGATATCATCGCTCTGCACGCCGTGTCCGTCGTCCGAGAAAGCAATCACCGACGCGGAAAGCGCTTCCATATCAGAAAGTTCACATCCATGCTCCTCCTTGGTGATAGTTCCATAGGGATATACCGCAATACGCGCCGAACGGGATATGGCGTCCGTTTCTATCTTCAAATGCTCTGCGTTATCCGGTGCGGGAGATAAATTCGGCATCGTGCAGACTGCCGTATATCCGCCGCGCGCCGCAGCAGCAGTTCCGCTTGCAATGTCTTCTTTATAAGAAAAACCCGGCTCTCGGAAATGCACATGCACATCACAAAAACCGGGTAAAACCAACGCATGATCGACATAAGAAACGGATATCCCCGTCAAAGCGGTTTCCGAAAAAGAAGAAACCTCGACGCCGTCGAAAAGAAGATTTCTTTTCCGAATAGCTCCGTTCTCATATACTGCCGCATCTCTCAAAACCGTAAGCATAAAAACACCTTTCCCTGTTCCGAATCATAAAAAAACTTGTCCATCTGACAAGTTCTGCGCGGCAAAAAGCCGTCTCCATCATGAGACGCTTCGTTATGCGAAATCTTGCCGGCAGCTCCGTACCAACTTAAAGACTTTATTGTTTTTATTATATCACGCCGCAATCGCACATGTCAATAGCAGCAAAAAATATTTTTGCTTTTTGGAATATGTTTTTCCTTACAGCGCACCAGCGATGCTTTTTCATGAAATCATATCAATTCAAAATGTTCCGACAACGCTTCTGAATCTATCAAAGATAAAAATTGTAAAATATCGCTTCCGTCTCCGACAAGCTTATTGATACCTTGACTCCGGACAACAGAAACTCAATTTATTTCCCGGGAGGAATTTAAATCGTTCCTTTTTCCCCGCCGCTTTCTCGCTGAAGCGATACCTTTCCAATGGCGTTTCTCTTCACAGGCATATACAAAAAAATTGCTGTTTTATAAAAAACGCCATCCATTTTAATTTCTGCCGAACGGCAAAAATCCCTTCCCGTAAATTTCACTTGTTTTATTGATGGTTACAAAAGCGTGTTCATCAACCGTTTTGGCAAAATCCTTAAGCTTCGCCGCCTGATAAGGTGTCATAGCGGTAAAGATAACAGATTTATTCGTATCCGTAAAAGCACCCTGAGCATCCCATATTGTCGCGGAACGATGGAGTGTTTCCGTAATATAGGCAGTGATTTCATGCGGCGCCGTTGTAATAATGATAAGACTTTTGCGGCGGTTCAGGCTATCCACAACCGTCTGAACAAGAGAAGTCTTGATAAGCATTCCGATCACCGAGCAAAGTCCCGTCGGAATATCGAAAACAAAGAAAGACGCAGCGACAATTACCCCGTCGGCAATCATCATAGAAATACTGATATCCGCGCTTGTATACTTGCGAAAAACCAGGGCGATGATATCCGTCCCGCCCGTACTGCCTCCGCATTTGAAAAGCAGTCCGGCCCCGATAGCACCAAGCAAACTTGCCGCAATCAGCTCAAGCACGCGCTCATCTGTAAACGGCATTTTCATGGGATAAAGCCATTCGAAAACATTGATCATCGCCGTATACAGAAGCGTACAATATACCGTCTTTCCCCCGACACCCCAGCCGAGGAATAAAAAGCCCACAACCAAAGAAAGCAAATTTAAAATCGTAACCAGCATGGAAGTATCCATGGACAGCAGTTCTCCTAACAGAATCGAAAGACCGCTGAATCCGCCCATGGAAAAATGGTTTGGCATCTTGAAAAAATATACGCCCAGCGCCGTGATAATAGATCCCGCCGTCAGCATAAGAAATTCCGAAATGGTTCTGCTGTTTATTTTTTCTTTGAGTTTCATAGGATAGATCCCCTTTCGGATACTGTATACATTCCGGTAAAAGCTACGATGAAAGCGGCAGATCCGCGGGTACCGAAAATGGATATCTGCCGCAAACCATTGCCATGATACCGGTATTATATCACAAAAACACAGAAATGTAAACATAGAGCGCGGAAAATCATTTCTCCGGTCGTTTTTTGATTCGAAGTCTATTCTTTTGTCTGCCATCCATACAAAACCGACGGGAATCTTTTTCGCTTCTCTTGAATATTGATTTTCATTATGATATAATAAGAAAGAATTGATTCATTTATCCGGCGTAAATTTTCTCCGATCTGACAAGGTGCTCCCGTGCCGGCTTGTCGGCTATGAAAGGAATATTGATATGCGTGCCGATCGTTTTCTCTACACTCATGGATTTGCAAAAAGCAGAAGTCATGCGACGGCTTTGATTGCATCCGGGGTGACACTCGGAGAGATTCCCATAAAAAAACCGTCTCAGGAAATTCCGGAGCACACCGATCCGTCTCTTGTCGTCATTCTGAATCCATCGAAATATGTAAGCCGCGGCGGTATCAAGCTGGAAGCAGCGATTTCAGCGTTCAGACTGGATGTCGCCGGCAAAACAGCACTGGATCTCGGTGCTTCGACAGGAGGTTTTACCGACTGTCTTCTACAGCACGGAGCCTCCAAGGTCATCGCTGTAGATGTGGGACATGGACAGCTTGACAAAACGCTTCAAAAAGATCCCCGCGTGTGCTCCATGGAAGGAGTCAATGCACGCACACTGACGCCGGAAGATATCGGAGGCATGTGTGAGCTTGCGGTCTGCGACCTCTCATTTATTTCTCAGGCACTGATTTACCCTGCCGCCGCGCGTATCCTCTTACCCGGAGGCGCATTTGTCACACTCATCAAGCCGCAGTTTGAAGCGGGTCGCGAGCATCTCGGAAAAAACGGGATTGTGCGCGACCGGAAAGTCCATATCTCTGTGATATCGGCGCTTTTTTCCGCCGCAAGAGCGAACGGGCTTTTCCCGGAAGGACTGATACCGTCTCCCATTTCAGGCGGAGACGGGAACCGCGAATACCTAGCCCTTTTCCGGGCGGGCACGGAACCCCCGTTTGATGAAAATATCATTGAAAAAGCAGCTCTACAGTAAGCACGCTGTGTTAAAATCAGCGTTTTTGTAAACCAATTCACAATGAAAAAGGAGATATATACGATGATTCCAAAAAAAGTCGCCATTATCACAAAGCTTGAATGCGATGTTGACTTTTCCTACACCAGAGAAGCCGTAAAGGTTCTCTCGGAATGCGGACTTCAGGTTTTAATCAACCAAAATGTAAAGTACAGACTCGGCGATCAGCGCGATCACGTACTTCTCATATACAGCGAACGAGATCTGTTTGAAACATCGGATATGATCGTTGTCCTTGGCGGAGACGGCACCATGCTGGACGTCTGCATACGTGCTTCTGAAAACGCCAAGCCTGTTGTCGGTGTCAATCTTGGCAATCTTGGCTTTCTCACCGCAGTGGAACGGGACAAGATCACAACGCTTTCAGAAATCGCAAACGGAAATTTTTCAATAGAAGAACGAATGATGCTTGATGTGGAACTCACCGCCAAATTTACAGTACATCGTCAGCGCGTCCTCAATGAGGTCGTGATCGCAAGCGGTACCCGCTCCAAAATGGGAGAATTCGAACTCCAAAACGGAGAGGAAAAATTGCTCGGCTACCGCGCCGACGGACTGATTATTGCCACACCCACCGGCTCTACCGCCTATTCCCTGTCCGCAGGAGGTCCGGTTATCGACCCAACAGCAAGTCTCATTTCCGTAACGCCGATTTGTCCGCATACACTGCTTCGCAGCTCGGTTATCTTTGCCCCGGAAACAGAAATCACCGTCAGAGGAAAAACAAAAGCCGACAACACGGATATTCTGATTACCACAGACGGAAAAAACAGCACCTATCTTTCATGTGACTCTGAAATTAAAATAAGAAAATCGAAGTATACGTCAAAAATCGTGAAAATCGGACAGGACCGTTTTTTCGACATTTTGGAAACCAAGCTCAATAAAAAATAAAACGAAGAAAAAATAACAGGAGAGATATTCCGCCATGAAAAATTCCCGCCATACCAGAATTCTTGAAATTATCGCCGAAAATGTGATTGAAACACAGGATGATTTGCTTGAAAAGCTGCATGAAAGCGGATATCCGGTCACACAGGCAACCGTATCCCGCGATATCAAACAGCTTGGCCTTGTGAAAACGGCAACCAAAAACGGCGGATACCGATATGCAGTTGCGAAAAACGAAGGCACCGGGAACGAAAGCAAACTGAAAAATATCATGAGGGAAACCATTCTCAGTGCAGAAAACGCAGAAAACATCGTGGTAATCAAAACCTATTCCGGGATGGCAAACGCTGCTGCCGCCGCGGTGGACGCACTTTCCGGCGATTCGGTCGTCGGCAGCATTGCCGGAGACGATACGATTTTTATCGTTGTCAGAAGTGATGAGGATGCTTTAAAATTTACGGCTTATGTCAAGGATATCATCGGGCTTTGATCCGAAAAAACGATAGAGAGGCGGTTTCTTTGTGTTAGCGGAGCTATTTATCAGCAATATTGCCATTATCAAAAATGAGTGCATATGTCCCAGCGCGTCGCTGACGGTCCTGACCGGCGAAACAGGAGCCGGCAAGTCTATTATCATCGATTCCGTCGGACTTATCATGGGAGAACGCGCATACAAAGAGCTTCTGCGTACAGGGGAAGAAAAAGCGACCGTATCGGCACTGTTCCGCGATATCGGTCAAGAAGCAGCAGAAACCGCAAAGTCACTCGGAATCGAAACGGAAGACGGGACTTTACTTCTCCAGCGGGACATCACCGACAAGGGAGGTTCCATAGCGCGGATCAACGGTCGGACGGTTCCGCTTGCCATCATGCGGGAAATCGCGGAAAAGCTGATCAGCATCCATGGTCAGCATGCAACGAAAATTTTGCTTAGCGAAGAAAACTATCTAAGCTTTCTCGATGCTTTTGCGGACTGCAACCCGGAAAAAGAAGAATACTCTCTGCTTTATGAACAAGCACTCCATCGCAAACAGCGTCTCTCTGAAATTGTCCGTGGCGAGCAGGAAAAAGAAAGAAATATCGAACTTCTGAAATATCAGATTCGCGATATTGATGCCGTAAAACCACGCGAGGGCGAGGAAGAAGAACTGAAGACAAAACGCATCAAGCTTCAAAATGCCGAAAAAATCGCAAAGCATGCGAAGCTCATTTACCGTGCGCTTTATCAGAATGAAAAAGGCTTGTCCGCCTGCGATTTAATCGGGAAAGCGGCTGAAGCAATCGATGAGCTTGAGGATGTGCTCAAGGATGCCGGCACTTTCTCAGAAACGCTGACGGATTTTCGATATCGTCTGGAGGATATCGCAGAAAGTGTGCGCCGCGAATGCGATGTAGGCGTAAAAAATCCGTCCGAGATGCTTGACAAAATTGAAAATCGGCTCGAGAGTCTGCAAAGACTTCGCAAAAAATATGGCGCTACAGAGGCAGAAATCCTTGCTTACCGTGAGCGCGCGGAAAAAAAGCTGCGTGAACTCATGGGCGCGGAGGAACTGATTTCGGATCTTGAAAACGAAATTTCGGAAATCCGTGCGCAAATGAAACGCATTGCGGCCGTCATGACGAAAAAAAGACGTCATGCCGCTGAAGAATTGGAAGAAAAAATCACAAAAGAGCTTGTATTCCTTGATATGGAAAAAGTTCGTTTTCACATCGAGGTAGCACCTCTTGAGGAATTTGCTCCGGACGGTGCCGACCGTGTATCCTTTCTTGTGTCGGCAAATCCCGGAGAACCACTTCTTCCCTTTTCCAAGGTAGCGTCCGGTGGAGAACTTTCCCGAATGATGCTCGCCTTGAAATGTGCGTTTTCCGACAAAGAGCACACAGGAACGCTGATTTTCGATGAAATTGATACGGGTATATCCGGCAGGACCTCTCACAAAATCGGCGTCAAGCTTCATGAAGTAACCAAAAACGGAACACAGGTAATCTGCGTTACGCATTCCCCGCAAATCGCGGCAATTGCCGACATGCATCTTCTCGTTTCCAAATCGGAATCGGACGGCAGAACGGAATCCGGCGTACATGAACTCACCCGTGAAAAGCGTGAAACGGAAATCGCACGCATCATAGGCGGTGCGACGATCACCGAACAAACACGCGCTGCCGCAAGAGAACTGCTGAATGAGGCCGAATCCATTCGGCACACTCCTTCATCCGTTTTTGCCGATTGATTGCCATCCCGTTAAACAGACAAGACAATTTCTGAAAATATAAACAGCCAAAATTATATAGAAGAATATGCCGTTCGTTTTTCATCGGCATAAAAACAGCCCAGCTGAAATTCCTTGATCAACCGGAGAGTATATATATGAGTGAAAAACAAGCGGTATCCGAACAGCATGCCATCATCGGGAACACCACATCAAACCGAACCTTTACAAGAACAACCCATCCCGGCGCTGATTGGTTTTTCCATCCCGTGCAGCTCGGACTTTTTATCCACTACGGAATATCCACGGTTCACGGCGATCTCGACATTTCGTGGGGCATGATGGATAATCCTGCCCGCCGCGCCAAAGGCAATGGGATCGTAACTCCGCGGGAATATTGGGCGCTTGCCGAAAAATTCCATCCGGAGCACTACCATCCGGAGGAATGGCTCGGAGCGGCAAAGAATGCCGGCTTCTCCTATGCCGTGTTTACAACACGCCATCACGACGGCTTCTCCATGTGGCCCTCGAAGGCAAGCGATTTTTCCACAAATAATTATATGGGCGGACGTGACCTTGTCGGCGAATATGTGGACGCCTGCCGAAAGGTCGGACTGAAAGTCGGACTTTACTATTCCCCTCCGGACTGGCGCTTTGATCAAAATTATCGATCCTTTATGACCGGTTCCCACTCGGAACAATACCCGGACAGACCCAATAAGAACATCGACCATAAAGAAATCGGCGAGCTTCCTGCGATGCCGGAAGAACATTACAACCGGTATATCACATATGTCAACGAGCAAATCCGTGAATTGCTGACAGGCTACGGAGAAATTCATCTGTTTTGGTTCGACGGAACGGTGAACGACATTTCCAAAGCGATCACCATCGATGAAATCCGCGCTTTGCAGCCGCAGATTCTTGTCAACGACCGTATGTGGGGCTGGGGTGTCGGAGATTATTGTTCACAGTTTGAATGCCGTCTTCCCGAAGAAAAACCGAATATGCCATGGGAAACCTGTCATATCTGGCACGTCGGCGGCGGCTGGTCCTATGTGAAAAATGCAGACAAATACCGCGACCTTGCCATAACAATGCATCAATATGAGGTCTGCAAAAAATGGGGCGGAAATTTGCTTCTTAATATCGCACCGCGCGCGGACGGCTCCGTACCGGACGCCTATTATCAAAGCGTCAGGGAGCTCGGTGATGCGATTCAGGCAAAAAACGGAGAAATGCCGGCGTAAACATTCTGGTATGCAGTGTTCTTCCCGTCTTACGACGACAAAAAAAGGAGGCTTCCACATGACAAATGCAGAAGAAAACAGAAAAATTCTGAAAGGCTCACTGGACTATACCATTTGCAAAAGAACCGTTTTTATAAGTGGTATTGTTATCGTTGCAATGACGATGGTTCTGATTTTGCTTTCTTGGGCTGTTCAAAGTTTTCGGCTGATGCTCATACTCATCCCGGCAGCTCTTTTCTGCATTCCTGTCATGATAATAAATGGTCATCGGATGGGGCAAATCACAAAATGCCAAAATTCCGTCCTGTTTTTTGAATCGGTGCTCACCGACCCACAGCCATGTTTCAACGCAGGCGTTGTTTTTTCCGTTACACTAAAAGACAACAACGGACAGACTTTTCAGGCAAAAACGCATGCGATTGCTCAAACACGAGGACTTCTAAAGCCGAATTTTTCGGAGCTGAACGGCAAAAAGGCGCTCATTGCATACAGCGAGCCGAGCGGAGAGGTTTTTGTTGTTAAAATTCTATAGAAAAAATCCGTGAAATGCTGCTTGACAAGCCGTTCGGTGCATGTTATAATAAACCCACAAGCAATGAAAAAGAGAGTAAGTATCAAGTATCCATGCAGAGAGCCATCGGTCGGTGAAAGATGGTATGGAAGCCGATGCCGAATACACTTTTGAGCTTCGTACTGAAATACGGATGTAAAGTAGGCTGCGACGAGAGCGCCCGTTAAAGCGCCGGAGTGTGATATGCACTCCCCGAGGCGTATGTCCGCAAGGACTACGTAAACTGAGGTGGTAACACGAAATTTTCGTCCTCTGTCCTAAGTCTGGACAGAGGATTTTATTTTTTTGGGAGGAATTTATGGGAATTTACGAAGAACTGCAAGCCAGAGGACTCATCGCGCAAGTCACGGATGAGACAGAAATTAAGGAGCTTATCAATCACGGCGGAGCCCGTTTTTATATCGGTTTTGATCCGACGGCGGATTCCCTCCACGTTGGACACTTTATGGCTTTGTGCCTGATGAAGCGCCTGCAAATGGCCGGCAATAAACCGGTTGTCCTCATCGGCGGAGGAACCGGCTATATCGGAGATCCGTCCGGAAGAACGGATATGCGCTCCATGATGACGCCGGAAACAATTCAGCACAACTGTGACTGCTTCAAAAAACAAATGGAACGCTTTATTGAGTTCGGCGAGGACAAAGCCATCATGGTAAACAATGCCGATTGGCTTCTGAAACTGAATTACATCGATCTTCTGCGGGATGTCGGCGCCTGCTTCTCCGTCAATAATATGCTGCGCGCAGAATGCTATAAACAGCGCATGGAACGCGGACTGAGCTTTTTAGAGTTCAATTATATGATCATGCAATCTTATGATTTCTACTATCTGAATGAACATTATGGCTGCAACATGCAGTTCGGCGGAGACGATCAATGGTCCAATATGCTTTTCGGTACGGATTTGATTCGGAAAAAAACCGGAAAAGATGCCTATGCGATGACGATCACCCTATTGATGAACAGCGAAGGCAAAAAAATGGGCAAAACCGCCAAAGGCGCTGTATGGCTGGATCCAAACAAAACCACGCCTTTTGAATTTTATCAATATTGGCGCAACATTGATGATGCTGACGTCATGAAATGCTTAAAGATGCTGACGTTTCTTTCTCTTGAGGAAATTTCGGAAATGGAAGGATGGGAAGATCGCCGCATCAATGAGAAAAAAGAAATTCTCGCCTATGAGCTGACCTCTCTTGTCCATGGCAAAGAAGAAGCCGATAAAGCAAAAGAAGCCTCCCGCGCCATTTTCTCAGGAGGTGACAGTGAAAACATGCCGACAACAGAAGTGGAAAGCACCTCCCTTTCCGACGGCAAAATAGCGGTCCTTGACCTGATGGTGCTGGGCGGTCTTGCTCCTTCAAGAAGCGAGGCAAAACGTCTCGTGATGCAGGGCGGCGTTTTGATGGACGACAGTAAAGTTGAGCAATTTTCCGCGGCGGTCGATGCCGACGCACTGAAAAACGGTGTTGTCATCCGCAGGGGAAAAAAGCTCTTCCGGAAATTTATTCTGAAGCCTTGAGAGAAAACCATTCCCGTCACAGTATAATTGAAGAGCGAAGTCATTCCCCGCTCCGCATTGTTTTTCTGATTCAGCCGATACCTATCGGAAACCTATATGCGGTCCTGCGGATAAACTCATGAAAATTCTCTGCTTCCCGCTGCAACTGGAAGCAATCTATCATAAAAAAGAGGGACGATTTTCGTCCCTCTTTTTTATGGATTTCCGTCAATCGGCCGCCACAATATTCCCTGCGGAATAAAATTCAGAGAAATAAGCGTCTTTTCCCATATCCCCGAAATCAAATAGTTCACTTACCGTTACAAATGTATACCCTTCCTCGGAAAGTGACTCAAGTACTCGTTCCAAAACAGCCGGTGTAATTTCCTTGATGTCGTGCATCAATATAATTCCTCCGTTACGAGCCTCGGAAAGTACAAGCTCTACAGCACCGTCCACCGCCTGCTCATACGTAATTTCTCCGTCTAAATAACGCTTATTGAATTCCCAATCCCGGGAATCCGCATTCCACAGAATAGAATACATCCTCACACCGCCGGAATATAATACCTCCATCACATCCCTATCGATATTTCCGCCCGGCGGACGCATAAGCTTTGGCACATATCCATTTTCGGTAAGCGACGCAAGCTTTCGATTGACTTCCGTAATTTCCCGCAGGATCTCCTCATCGGTTAGTCTTGTAAGACTTATCGGATGGCTGTCAGAATGATTTCCGATTTCACATCCCATCGACAAAGCACGGCGAAGATATGCCATTTTGGATTCGGTCAGATTATAACCAACCGGGAAAAAGGTAGCTTTCGCTCCGTATTTTTCAAGAAGATCAAGAATTTTCGGTGTTACCGAAAGGCTTGGACCATCATCAAATGTCAGCGCAATCACTTTATCCGGTTTTTCCGGTGGCTGGACATCTTCTGATGACGTTTCTGTTCCATTTGTGCTTTCCGTTCCGGAGGATTGCTCCGTCTCCGGTGTTTTCCTTTTACCGGTAAGTCCGATTACCGAACAATAAGCAATGACAAAAATCGACACCGCCATGACTGCAATCAAAACGGCTATGATAATTTTATTAGATTTTTTCAAAGAATATCCCCCATGCGCATTTCCTGCGCATTAAAATTCATTTTTAATTTTTCTGGTAAAAAGAGCGTTTAAAGTCGCATAAGCGTCGGCGCCCTGATAAAGAATTTCATAAACACCGCGACAGATCGGAAGCTCTGCCCCGCAGGACTTGGCAAGACCCATAATGGCGCTCGCCGTTGCATACCCCTCGGCAAGCTCGCCATAGGATTCTCCTCTTACAAAAGCCTCTCCGAATTTCCGGTTATGGCTGTATCGGGAAAAAACAGTCGCTTCATAATCTCCTAAATGACAAAGCCCATAGGCAGACATCGGATTGCCGCCCAAAGCGCCGATGAGCCCCGCAATTTCATGTGTTCCGCGCGACATGAGAGCCCCTTTCAGACTGGAAAGAGAAAGGCCGTCAAGAAAACCGGCAGCAATTCCGATGACATTTTTCGCCGCTGCCCCAATCTCACTGCCAATCATATCCTGTCCGTAATAAAAGCGTATCATACCGCCGGAAAATGCATCTACCAACTGGTGCTTGACTTCTTCATCCTCACTGTCGATTACCATGCAATTCGGGATTCCGCGGGTAAATTCCTCAACATGACCCGGCCCCACCCAAACTGCGATGCGATTCGAAGCATCCAAAAATTCCGACGCCACAACAGAAAGACGCTTTCCGTCCGGTACTTCCAAGCCTTTCATACAGAGAACAAAAATTTTATCTTTCGGCGTCGACACCGCGATTTCCTCCATCAAAGAACGCAGTGCCTGTGCGCCTACGGAAATGACCACGATGTCCGCATTTTCCATACAGGAAAGCGAGGTAGAAAGCAGAATCTGCGGCGGCAGCGTCAGAAAGTCATTTTTCCTTTCCGCAAGGAATTGTCTCATATGCGCGGATGAGCTTCTGCCATACAGTGTCACATCATGTCCAAGTTTATCCAAAAGCCATGCAATAAAGGAACCCCATCTGCCGCAGCCGATAACCGTAATTCTCATAGGCACTCCGTTTCTGACGGATTCTCCGTCATGTTTCAAGATAAACACCGAAAATTCCGTCAAGATACGGAATCGCCGACCGATAAATTTCCATAAAATCAGCGAGCTCGGTACATTTCTCTTCCATTTCTATACCGGTATATGCGGAAATATTCGCGGCAAAATCGATTTCCGCCTCCATGTCTGTTCCCGTCATGCCAAATGGGAAAATCCGGTTTTGATATTCCCGCGTCTGACGAATCCATGCTTCATAAGACTGAGTACAAACGTCCCCTGTCTCCAAAATACGCCGGATTCCCAGAGACGCCGCATGATAAGCAAGCGTATCCCACATATTCTCCGGAATCTTCGCATGCAAAAAAGCAGCTTCCCAGTTATCACGGAAGAAAATATCTGTCACAAGATGCATATGATAACCAAGCGTAAAAAAGTCGTTTTTATCCGATTTTTCAAAGCTTGACATCACATCGTTTCGCCATCTCTCACGATTTTCGCGCAGATGCGTCCTGAATTTTTCCGAAAGCGTACACTCCGGGTGGGACAACACGGCGTCCGGCGCGATATTTCCAAGGAAAAATTCTCCGCTTTCCTGAACAGAAGAATGTTTTTCTGCCAATGCCCCCGCAAGACAAATGTGATAAAACGGCAGCGGCATTTTCAGATTCTCTCCGAAAGTACCGTACGGTAACGGCGGTAAAATTCCTCATACCGTCCCTCGTCAAGCGCATCCCTGATTCTTGCCATCAGCTCATTATAAAAATAGAGATTATGAAGAACGGCAAGACGCATGCCCAGCATTTCGTCCGCACGCAGAAGATGCCGAATATAACCTCTCGAATAATACCGGCACGCGGGACAACCGCAGTCCGGATCGATCGGCAGCGGATCCCTCTGATATTTATTGTTGTTGAGGTTCATCGTTCCCTTCCAGGTGAAGAGATATCCATGACGCGCATTGCGCGACGGCATGACACAGTCAAAAAAGTCAACACCGCGGTAAACCGCCTCGAGAATATTGACCGGTGTCCCGACACCCATGAGATATCTCGGCTTATTCTCCGGCATAAACGGTTCCACCATTTCGATGATATGATACATGACCTCGGTTTCCTCCCCGACGGCAAGTCCGCCGATGGCATAGCCGTCAAGATCATATTCTGCAATTGTCTTCATATGATCGATACGGATATCGTCATACGTCCCCCCCTGCCCGATTCCGAACAGCATCTGATGCGGATTGATCGTTTCCGGAAGGGAATTCAAACGTGTCATCTCTGCTTTGCAGCGGGCAAGCCAACGCGTTGTGCGCGCTACGGAATCCTTTACATAATCATATGGAGCAGGATTTTCAATACACTCGTCAAATGCCATCGCGATGGTAGAGGCGATGTGAGACTGAATCTGCATGCTTTCCTCCGGCCCCATAAAAATCTTTTTGCCATCCACATGAGAGGCAAAATGCACGCCTTCTTCTGTAATTCTGCGAAGCCCCGCAAGGGAGAAAACCTGAAAACCGCCGCTGTCTGTCAGCACCGGACGATCCCAGTTAAAAAATTTATGGATGCCGCCCATATCATAAATCACATCGTCTCCCGGACGCACATGAAGATGATAGGTGTTGGAAAGCTCCACTTGACACCCTACCTCATAAAGGTCTCGCGTCGAAACGCCGCCCTTGATAGCGGCGGAAGTTCCGACATTCATAAAAACAGGAGTCTCAACGGTTCCATGAACCGTTTCAAAGGTGCCGCGGCGTGCGTGCCCCTCTCGTTTTTTCAAAGTAAACATAATATTCTCCTATGCCGTCCCACGCGGCATTTTTATTTCTTGACATTCATGTTCTGCCGAAGCGGCTGTCAAGCTCACGCTTGCTGATTTCAAATGCAACAGGACGTCCGTGCGGACAAAATTTGATACAGTCATACCGGAAAAGATTATCGCAAATCCATCGGATGTGCGCTTCGTCATAAACACGTCCGCCCTTTACCGATGCCTTGCATGAGCTTTGGTACAACGCTCTCTCAAAAAGCATTCTGCGCTGAAGTCCTATCGGCTCCCCTTTTTCCAACACACCAGCAACAAGACCGGCAAAAATCTCTTTCGCCTCCTCTATACTGAAATCCTGCGGAATTCCATGAAGCACCGCCTCACGCTCTCCGATATCGAACTCATATCCGACCGCTTCTATTTCCTCACGGTATTCTCTGCAAATTTCAATTTCGGCCGCCGTAAGAGAAAGACTTTCCGGCGCAAGCAGCATCTGAACGTTCCGCGTGCCGGATTTCATTCCCGCGCGCATCCGTTCAAAATTGATTCTTTCATGTGCCGCATGCTTATCGAAAAGAATGATTTTGTCCTTCGTCTCAACAATCACATAACAGGAAAATACCTCACCGGCAATGCGATACTCCGGGATAGGATGCACTGCAGCATTCGCAATATTCGCATCTGTCGATTCCCGAATCACAGGTGGAGACACATCCGCATGCGGAATTTCTCTCACCCCGGAGCCGTAAAGACGGCTACGTGACTCGAAACTTCCGATATCTGTTTCCGCACCAAGCCTTGAAGACATACTTCTGTCTTTCTCCATGTGGGGAAGCGGCGGAATATCTACCGGGATATCTTCGTCTGAAAAAGATTTGGAAGCGGTGACTTTCTGTGTATTCGTCTCGCTTTGAGCACCTTTTTCCGCTGCTTTTTCAAACAGAATGTCAAGCGGTGTGCGTTCCGCCTCACACGGATTTGGCTTTTCTTCTTTGTGGACAGATGTTTTCAAAACCGGACGTACCGTTTCCGTCAGGGTTCCATGGCCGGACAGCGTAAGCTCCGGTCTTGTAATTTCCGTTGCCAGTGTTCCTCGTACAGAGGAATACAATGCGTCGAATACCGCTTTTTCATTTGAGAATTTCACTTCAAGCTTTGCCGGATGGATATTCACATCAACAAGCTGAGGAGGAATTTCAAGATTCAGAACACAAGACGGGAATTTTTCCGAGGGAATATAGGAACGGTATGCCGCCTCCAGCGCCGCTGTCAGCGTTTTGCTCCGTACCGAACGGGAATTGATAAAAAATTGCTGCATGCTCCGGTTTCCCCTTACATTGTCCGGTGCGCAAATATATCCGCTCACCCCGATTCCTCCTGAGCTGCCTGACACCGGAATCAGCCTTGTTGCGAACGCACCGCCGTACACGGCATAAATTGCATTCTGCAGCTTTCCGTCTCCCATGGTCGAAAATTTCAGATTTCCGTCTGCAAGGAAACGAAAGGCAATTTCCGGATGAGACAGAGCAAGCCGCTCCACCGTCTGCGCCACTGCAGCAGATTCCGAAGAATCCGATTTTAAGAAATTCAATCTGGCAGGCGTTGTCGCAAAAAGTTTTTCACAAATAATGGTTGTTCCGTCCGGACAGCCAGTCGGAGATATGTCCGTCACCTTTCCATAGGCTCCCGAAACAATCGTCCCCTCGGAATCTTCTTTCCGCTTTGTCATCATACGGAACTGCGAAACCGCCGTGATGGCCGCAAGCGCCTCACCGCGGAAACCCAATGTTAAAATAGAGGAAAGATCTTCAGCAGTATGGATTTTGCTTGTAGCATGACGGCGCACGGATGTGACCGCATCCTCTCCGCTCATACCGCAGCCGTTATCCGCAACACGCAGGAAAGAAACGCCGCCCTTTGCAATTTCAACCGTAATGGAAGTGGCGCCGGCGTCGATGGAGTTTTCCACCAGCTCTTTCACCGCAGAGGCAGGTCTTTCCACTACCTCACCCGCCGCAATCAGATTGGCAACGGAGATATCCAGAACATTGATAATTCCCACGTACGATTCCTTTCTCCGGATATTCCGGCCACTTAATTTCCGAGTATCTTTTTCAGTTCAAATACAAGATTCAAAGCCTCAAGCGGCGAAATGGTATTGAGATCCGTGTTTCTCAGCTTATCGCAAACCTCTGCCTCATTAAAGCTTTCAAACGACATCATGCCGTTTTTTTCCGGCTCTTTTTCCTTCCTATGCGTGTTTTGGGATTCCGGCAACGCACCGGATTCGATACCGGCCAGAATTTCTTTCGCACGCTTGATGACCTCCCGCGGAACCCCGGCAAGCTGCGCGACCTCGATTCCATAGCTGTCGTCAGCCGCTCCTCTGACGATTTTCCGAAGGAACGTGATGCCGTCCCCTTTTTTCTTAGCGGCAATATTGTAGTTGACAACCCCGTCAAATTCATCCGCAAGCGTTGTCAGTTCATGATAGTGCGTGGCAAACAGTGTTTTCGCCCCGATTTTCTTGCCCAAGGTATATTCCGCCACGGCGCGCGCAATGCTCATGCCGTCAAATGTGCTGGTGCCGCGTCCGATCTCATCGTAAATAATCAGGCTTGACTTTGTTGCGTTCGCAAGGATATAGGCAACTTCATTCATCTCCAGCATAAAAGTGGATTGCCCCATTGCCAAATCATCCGACGCTCCCACGCGCGTGAATACCTTATCGATGACACAAAGCCTTGCTTCGCGCGCCGGCACAAAGGAACCAATCTGTGCCATAATACAAATAAGAGCAACCTGCCGCATATAAGTGGATTTGCCCGCCATATTGGGACCGGTAATCAGCATAAAGCGGTTGTTTTTGCAATCCAGATCCGTGTCATTCGGAACGAAAAACGAATCTCTTGCACACTGCTCAACTACAGGATGCCGGCCGTCACGGATGGAAATGACGTCTCCATATCCCACCTCAGGACGACAATAGCCGTTTCGGCCCGCTACTTCGGCAAGCGAACAGTATACATCAAGTTTCGCCAGCAAATATGCCGTTTTCTGGATTCTGTGGACATTTTCTGCCACACGCATACGGATATCGCAGAAAAGCTGATATTCAAGCGCCACCCGTTTTTCTCCGGCACCAAGCACCTGAGACTCCATGTCCTTGAGCTCCTCGGTAATGTACCGTTCGCCGTTTGCAAGCGTCTGCTTGCGGATATACCTGTCCGGCACACTGTTCATATAAGATTTGGAAACCTCTATGTAATAACCGAAAACACGGTTGTATCCGATTTTCAACGTCTTGATTCCCGTTGCTTCACGCTCGGTTTCCTCAATTTTCTGAATCCATCCGCGGCTGTTCTTTTCAATTTCGGCAAGATGATCCACATTCGCATGATATCCTTCTCTGATAAAACCGCCCTCGCGTACGGAGAACGGCGGATCATCCACAATCGAGGCACTAATCAGTTCATAAATATCCGAAAGCGTGTCGATTTCCTCATAAATTCCTGCCAGCTCCTCACAGACGAATGAAGCCAGTCTTGCCCGGATAGCGGGAAGCTTTCCTGCGGTCTGTGCCACTGCGCGCAAATCTCTGGCATTTGCCGTTCCATAAACAATGCGTGTAATCAGTCTCTCAAGATCAAGCACGCCTGAAAGTGCCTCCGAAAGCTCACCCCGTTCCATCACATGCTCATAAAGCTCCGCTACAGCCGCCTGCCTGCGGTTGATATGATAGGGGTTCTTCAGTGGCTGATCGATGAATTTGCGAAGCAGTCTCGCACCTGCCGCTGTTTTGGTTCGGTCAAGCACCCAGAGTAGCGTCCCTTTTTTCTCGGCACGGCGCATTGTTTCGCAAAGCTCGAGATTCCGGCGTGTATTTACATCAATCTCAAGGTACTGGCCATTCTGATAATAATTCAGCGCGCCAAGATTCTCGAGATTGTTTTTCTGCGTCTCTTCTACGTAGGAAAGCAGCCCTCCGAGCGCACGCAGCGCCGGATCGTCCGGATTTTCAAATTCTCCCGGAATACTGGTAAAATGCTCTCTCACACGCCGCATCGAATCCTCCGCGGAAAACCGTGCCTCTTCATTCTGGTTGATGACCGCCGAAAGTCTGTCGCGAAGGAAATCCGCAGCCGTTTGGATTTCTTTTGCGGAGGTATTGACAAGGATCTCCCGCGGCGCATAGGCGCCAAGTTCTCCGATAAACTGCGTCATACGGTGCTCTCCCTCAAAAGATGTCGCCGCGACATGGCCGGTGGAAATATCCGCAAAAGCAGCCCCGATGGCATTCTTTGCGACATAAACCGCGCAGATATAATTGTTTTTCTTTTCATCGAGAAGTGAAGATTCCGTGAGAGTTCCCGGCGTGATCATGCGGATAACATCCCGCTTGACAATGCCCTTGGCAAGCGCCGGATCCTCAAGCTGCTCACAGATGGCAACCTTGTAGCCTCGTGCGACAAGCTTTCCGATATAGCCCTCGACAGCATGATACGGAACACCGCACATCGGCGCGCGTTCATTCTCGCCGCAATCCCTGCCTGTCAGCGTCAGATCAAGCTCCGCCGACGCCACCTTTGCGTCGTCAAAGAACATCTCATAGAAATCTCCGAGACGATACATCAAAATATATTCGCGGTATTTATCTTTGATTTCAAAGTATTGCTGCATCATCGGTGTCATATGCAGTTCCTCGCTTTATATTTCTTCTCAAATTCTTTTGACCTCTAAATAACCTCTCCCCACAATGTGAACGGAGCGGATTTTGTAATTTTAACCTGAATAAACTTTCCGGTCATTCCGTCTTCTCCGTCAAACAGGACGATTTTATTTCCCTCTGTCCTGCCGGCAAACTTGTCCGGATTGGTTTTACTTCTGCCTTCCGCGAGTACGCGCAAAACCCTTCCGACAAGAGGAAGATTTTTTTCAAGGGAAATTTCAGTCTGAAGCGCAAGCAGTTTTGCCATTCTGTCTCTTTTGACGTCTTCCGGTACCTGATTTTCCATTTCCGCCGCCGGCGTTCCCGCTCGTTTGGAATAGAGAAAAGAATATACCATATCGTAGCGTACCTCGCGCAGGATGGAAAGAGTATCCTCAAAATCCTCCTCGGTTTCTCCGGGGAAACCGACGATAATATCGGACGTGACCGTGATATCCGGCATCCTTTCCCGCATATATCGAACAAGGGACAGATACGATTCCCTTGTATAGTTCCGGTTCATCTCATGCAGGATCCGGTCAGAACCCGACTGTACCGGCAGATGAAATTGCCGTGCAATTTTCGGATATGCCGCCATCGTATCTATGAGTTCATGGGATGCGTCTTTCGGATGGCTTGTCATAAACCGAATGATAAAATCACCCGGCAGTTCTGCAATTTTTCGCAAAAGCGCTGAAAAATCACAATCCCAGCCGGAATATTTTCCATAGGAATTGACGTTCTGGCCGAGCAGCGTAATCTCGCGGCACCCATTCTCCACAAGTCCCTGTATCTCGGAAAGAATATCCTCCGGTCTTCGGCTGCGTTCCCCTCCGCGCACATACGGAACAATACAGTACGTGCAGAAATTGTTGCATCCATACATGATGCTCACCCATGCACGGAACGGACTTTCTCTTGTGACAGGAATTCCCTCCGCAATCACCGGCGCCCCTTCATTGGGAAAGAACAGCCGCTTGTCCTCTGTTATGACACGGTATAAAATTTCGGGCAGACGCCATAAATATTCGGTGCCAAAGACAAAATCAATATAAGGATAGCTTTTGCGAAGTCGGTCGTTCATATCCGGCTTTGATACCATACAACCGCAGATTCCAATAAGAAGGGACGGTTTCTTTGCTTTAAGATGTTTATAACCACCCGTAATGGAAAGCGCCTTTTTTTCCGCATGATCGCGGATGGCGCAGGTATTCACGATAATCAAATCCGCAGATTCCACCGAAGACGCTGGCGCATAGCCCATCTCGCGGAGCATACCGGCAATGCGCTCGCTGTCCGCTTCATTCTGCTGACAGCCATATGTGACAACAAAAGCTGTCTTCGGACCGTCAGAGATTTTTTCTCTGATCTTTGTCATATAATCCCATTGTGCTTCTATTTCCTGCGGCAAGATTTCCCTTACCGTTTTTTCCACACGTCTGTTCATACTTCCTCCGTATCCGCCTCTTTGAAAACCGTCAATCGGGAGATATTTACAAAATCCCCCATAATAATATCATATTATAATATAATTTTTGGATTCCGTCAAGCCATGCGAGAACCAAAAAATATATTGTTTACAAATGGAAATCGAAAAGCACGATTTTGCCTGCCTCAAGCAAAATTTCTTTCGCCTTTGCCGTTATCTGAAGTCTTCTTAAAAATTCGTCAAAAAGATTTTCGCTTTTTTGTATCCGAAAAGAGTAATTTTCCTCTTGACAAGCCGTGTATTTTGTGCTATACTCTGTAAAGCTGTTTGCTTTACAGCATTGCGGAGGCGTCCGATGTTTGAAAAAAACTTGCGGTTTATTCTGCTCTTCGATATCTATGGTGAGCTTCTCACCGAAACACAGAGAACCATGTTTCATTTCTATTATAACGAGGATCTGTCTCTCGCGGAAATCGCCGAAAATATGGGAATGACAAGGCAAGGGGTTCGTGACAGCATCAAGAGGAGTGAAGAAACGCTCCTTGTTTTGGAAGAAAAATTGGGACTTGCAGACAAGTTTGGCCAAATGGAAAAGGCGATTACCGGCGCGGAGCATATCCTTAACAAGTTAAAAGCAAAATATCCGGCGGATGCTATTCAGTTCGATAGGATCACAGATCTGCTTGGCTCCGTCAAGTTGTAACCTATCGCCTCGAAACGGAGGAAACCATGTTTCAGAATCTTCAGGAAAAACTCGCGGAAGCTTTTAAGAAATTCCGGAACAAGGGCACCCTTACCGAAAAGGACGTAAGGGAGGGCATGCGCGCGGTTAAGCTTGCCTTGCTCGAAGCCGACGTGAATTTCAAAGTCGTACGCGAATTCATCAATAAAGTCACAGACCGTGCCGTAGGCTCAGAAGTTTTAGAAAGCCTTATGCCCGCGCAACAGGTTATCAAAATTGTCAACGAGGAATTAACTGCCTTGATGGGTGGAACCCAGTCAAAATTGCAGATTGCTTCAAAACCGCCGACAATCGTCATGATGGTCGGTCTGCAAGGCGCCGGCAAAACAACCCACACGGGTAAGCTTGCGGCCATGATGAAAAAGCAAGGCAAAAATCCCCTGCTTGTTGCCTGTGACGTCTATCGTCCCGCTGCCATACGGCAGCTTCAAATTGTCGGAGAAAAAGCCGGCGTCGCAGTTTACGCGGAAGATGATAAAACTTCTCCAGTCAAAATTGCGAAAAACGGTCTTGCCTATGCCAAGAAAAACGGCTATGATATGGTGTTTATCGATACGGCGGGAAGACTGCAGATTGACGAAGTTATGATGGAAGAACTGCGGGAAATCAAGCGGGAAACAGAACCGACTGAAATCCTGCTCACCATTGACGCTATGGCAGGACAAGATGCCGTAAGTGTTGCCGAAACTTTCAATGATATGCTCGATATCACAGGGGTCATCGTGACAAAGCTGGACGGCGACACACGTGGCGGTGCTGCCCTTTCTGTGAAATATGTTACCGGAAAACCGATTAAATTTATCGGGACAGGCGAAAAACTGGATGCAATCGAACCGTTTTATCCTGACCGGATGGCGTCCCGAATCCTTGGCATGGGCGATATGCTCTCTCTGATTGAAAAAGCAGAGCAGAATTTCGATATGAAAAAAGCCGCCGAGCTAGAGGAAAAACTACGGAAATCCCGCTTCACGCTGACAGATTATCTCGAACAGATGAACCAGCTAAAAAACATGGGATCGCTCGAATCTCTTGTCGGCATGATGCCCGGCATGTCCCCGGGGAAATTAAAGGATGCCAATATTGATGAAAAACTCATCGCAAAAACCGAAGCCATCATCCTTTCGATGACGCCGGCAGAACGTGAAAAGCCGGAAATCATCAACTATTCCAGGAAAACCCGTATTGCAAAAGGTTCCGGTACTTCCATTGAAGATATTAACCGTCTTCTGAAACAATTCGATCAGACAAATAAACTCATGAAACAGTTTGCCGGTGGAAAAGGAAATAAAAAATTCGGCAAATTTGGTAAATTACCGTTTTAATGTTAATGATTCAGGCGATATCCTATCGGTTGAAAAATTATAGAAAATGATTATTTTTGGAGGAAACAAACATGTCAGTTAAAATCAGACTCAAAAGAATCGGTGCAAAGAAAACACCTTTTTATCGTGTCGTAGTCGCAGATTCCCGCTATCCCCGCGACGGAAGATTTATCGAGGAACTCGGATACTACAATCCGCTGAGCGAACCGGTCGATATTAAAATCGATTCCGAAAAGGCAAAAAAATGGATTGCAAGCGGCGCTCAGCCGACGGAAACTGTCAAGAGCCTGCTGAAAAAAGCGGGCATCACCGAGTAATCCGGAGATACGGGAATGACCGATTTAAAAGAAACGCTCGCCAATATTGCGAGAGCGATTGTTGACAATCCCGATGAAGTTACCGTAATCGCTGCGAATGAAACCGATAACAGCATCAAGCTTCAGCTTTCAGTCGCACCATCCGACATGGGAAAAGTAATCGGGAAACACGGAAAAATCGCTAAGGCGATTCGTCAGCTGATGAAAGCGGCAGCCAGCGGAACCGGAAAAAAAGTAACAGTCGATATTGAATAATAAAAATGATAAATACTGAAATGATGTATTGATAATAGCACAGGCGGTGGAGAAACGGATTTCCACCGCTTTTTCTTTTGAAAACAGTAAAATATATATTGACAATGTTCTATCTGACGTATATAATAATATATAGATATTTATCTATGGAAGAGTGGTTACAAATGGATGAGAAAAAAGTGGCAACGATCTTCAAAGCGTTTTGCGATGAAAACCGCATTAAAATTATAAAATTATTGCGTTCAGGTGAAAAATGTGCCTGCAAGCTGTTGGAAGAAATCCATGTGACTCAGCCGACACTTTCACACCATATGAAAATACTTTGTGACGCCGAAATCGTTGTCAGCCGCAAAGAGGGAAAATGGACGCACTATTCTATCTCTGAAAAAGGTGTAGAACAAGCAAAAGAATGTTTACAACAATTGACAAAAATTTGATGTTGAATTTAAAAATAAGTCGTGCCCGGAAAAATGAGAAATCAAAGCTTTTCCGCACGACTTATGTTCAAGCTTATAAATAGACGCATTTCAATATGACTATATGAAAGGAATATTCTATGAAAACACTGAAAATAGCTTGGGACTTTTTTCAAAACGAAGTTCTCGGTATGAGCTGGCTGAATAGGATCATTACAACAATATTGGATGCCTGCGGTTTAGATACGGAAAGCAGAATTGGCGGCAGCATTCGTTTTTTTATTTACGATACCATAAAAATTATGGTACTTCTCGGCGTTTTAATTTTCATTATCTCATATATTCAAAGTTATTTTCCGCCTGAAAGAACAAAAAAGATACTCGGCAGATTTCACGGAATAGGGGCGAATATCATTGCAGCCTTACTCGGAACGGTAACGCCGTTTTGTTCCTGCTCTTCTATTCCCTTGTTTATCGGATTTACAAGCGCGGGCTTACCGCTTGGCGTTACGTTCTCTTTTCTGATTTCTTCGCCAATGGTTGACATTGGCAGCCTTGTTCTGCTGATGAGCATTTTCGGTTGGAAAGTAGCTGTTATTTATGTGGTTCTTGGTTTGATTATCGCTGTTATCGGCGGCACTTTCATCGAAAAATTACATCTTGAAAATCAAGTGGAAGAATACATCAGAGGCGCTCATGCCATTGATGTTCCGCAAGAAGAACTGCATTTTAAAGATCGTATGAAATATGCTTGGGAACAGGTTGTTTCGACAGCGAAAAAGGTATCTCCTTATGTTTTGATTGGCGTTGGTATCGGTGCAATCATTCACAACTGGATACCCGAAGATTTCATTGTAAAAGTGCTTGGTGACAACAATCCGCTCGGTGTTGTACTTGCCACGATTGCGGGTATCCCGATGTACGCAGACATTTTCGGCACAATTCCGATTGCGGAGGCTTTGCTTGCAAAAGGTGCCCTGCTCGGTGTTGTACTGTCTTTTATGATGGGCGTGACTACACTTTCTCTTCCCTCAATGATTATGCTTCGCAAAGCAGTGAAGCCAAAGCTGCTTGGCATTTTCATTGCGATATGTACAGTCGGTATTATCGTTGTAGGTTATTTCTTCAACGCAATACAATATTTCATTGTTTAAATTTAGGAGGTTATCATAATGGCATTATTTGGTTTTGAAAAGAAAAAGAAAGAAGGAAAGAAAATACCCGCCTCAGCTTGTAGCTGCGGTTGTTCTGCAAATGAATCGCAAAAAATAACAAACGATTTCTGTCCCGATGCAAAAGAGAGTATCTGCTGTATCAAAGTATTAGGTGCAGGCTGCAAATCCTGCCACGAGCAGTATGAGAATGTGAAACAAGCGGTAAGAGATATGGGACTTTCCGTAGAGGTTGAATATATTACCGATATGCAGAAAATAATGGAATACGGCGTTATGAGTATGCCTGCCCTTGTTGTTAATGAAAAGGTTGTTGCTATGGGCAAGGTATTGAAATCTGCCGATGTGATGGCCCTGTTACATAAGTTAGGATTTCAACAATAAATAAGAAAAAAACAGCCTTTCACAGCCGTCGATGTGAAAAGCAGAATCATCCAGCAAAATGATTAACTCATCATTTTTTGCTTTTCTCTTGACTTTTTCTATTGAAACAATTACAATATAGAAAAAGGGGAATGAAGTTCTCCCTCGGCATTGCCGAAACCGCTTGATAAAGCTAATGACTTCTGCATGTATGCAGAAGTCTTCTTTTATAAAAAGCCGACAATTTCTGCATACATGTGGGAATTGCCGGCTTTTTTGTATCAAAGGAGGATTTTGTATGTTGACATCACTTGCTTTTATTTTTCTGATTGGGCTATCCATGGCTGCCATTTGTCAGAAATTAAAATTGCCACGTATCATTGGTATGCTGATTACAGGCATTGTTTTAGGGCCGTATGTATTGGATTTATTAGATCCATCTATCTTATCCATATCGTCAGAATTGCGACAAATGGCGCTGATTATCATTCTTCTGAAAGCAGGGCTTTCCCTTGACCTTTCGGATTTGAAAAAAGTTGGTCGTCCGGCGATTATGATGTCATTCGTACCGGCAAGTTTTGAAATCTTAGCGTTCTTCCTTTTTGCGCCTTATTTGCTCGGTGTTTCAAGGATGGAAGCTGCCGTTATGGGTGCCGTTCTCGGTGCTGTTTCGCCTGCAGTAGTTGTTCCGAGAATGGTACAACTTATGGATAGCAAATATGGTACAGAAAAAAGCATTCCGCAGTTGGTAATGGCGGGTGCTTCTTGTGATGATATTTTTGTTATTGTTCTATTTACCACCTTTGTCAGTATGGCGCAGGGCGGTCATGTCAATATTATGGACTTTGTTAATATTCCGATTTCTATGATACTTGGTATTTTATTAGGAGCCGTTGTCGGTTATGTGCTTTCAATTTTCTTTGAAACGGCATACGCACATAAGCATTGTGTCCGAAACAGTATGAAAGTCATTATCATTCTTGGTGTTTCTTTTATGCTTATGGCAATAGAAACATGGACAGAAGGGTTTGTATCCATTTCGGGTCTATTGGCCATTGTAAGCATGGCTTGTATACTAAAAATGAAAAGCATTGCCTTTGTTTCGAAAAGATTGTCTGAAAAATTCGGGAAACTATGGATAGCCGCTGAGGTCATTCTTTTTGTACTGGTAGGCGCAGCCGTCGATATTCGCTATACAATGGAGGCGGGTTTGACTGCTATTGCCATGATTTTTCTTGCGCTTCTGTTCCGAGGAATCGGTGTTTCTGTTTGCCTAGTTAAGACACAACTGAATTGGAAAGAACGGCTTTTTTGCGTGATTGCATATTTGCCAAAGGCAACCGTTCAAGCCGCCATTGGCTCTATACCATTGGCTATGGGATTACCTTGCGGTCAAATTGTTTTATCGGTTGCCGTATTGGCCATTCTTGTTACCGCCCCGCTTGGAGCAATTGGAATAGACTTAACCTATAAGAAATTGTTGATACGGGAAGGTGCGAGCGATCATGAGTGAGTGGATTTTTTGTCCTATCTATAGCAGAAATCATAAAATAAAAAAGAAACGGGAATCAAAAACTTTCCCCTTTACGATTCGAAGTGTTGGCAAAAGTCAACCATCCATGCAAAAAACTTTCCTATCAATATTCAAAAAACACAGGAACACCTGATAACAGGTGTTCCTGTGTTATATAAGCGCTGCTTCAAGCATCCTGCGATGCCTGAAAATCCAATAAAGGCTGCGACATCTCCATGCGAACCCCCAAAGCTCACCGACACTTTGAACCGTAAGTTTGGGATCGATCGCCTCATGCGCAGTTTCACATACAATCACGTCGATTATCCGGTCCAGTATATTGGCTCTTTCCTTCCCGCAAAGCCCATAGCCATCACAGAGGATCCGAACCTGCTCCGCCCTTAATTCAGGAGAAGGAAGTCCGTGCATTTCCGCAATATCGTCATCGTAAAGTTGACAAAACAGCCAACAAACTCTGGCAAGTTCTACCATCGGATCAAGCGGTCCCGCGTATTCCCAATCAATCAGTACATATGGCATACCGTTCAACGTAAGCATATTCCACGGAGCGATATCGCCATGACACCAAATACGACCAGTATCTCCGATTTCCCTTAGATACCATGACCGGTATCGCAAAGGAGCTTCCGGAATATAGCTTCTTCCTGCATCATGAAGTGCACGAACCAGCCCGCCAATAACAAACAAGGACTCATTCGTCCATGGGCCAGGATGCACCGTTTCCGCCTGCACAAATCGGTAATGTTCTTTGCCATCGGCAAGGAAAAGAGGTGTCTCGACCGGTAGATTTTTTTCCGCTAAATACCGTAGAAACCGGAAAATTTCCGACGAACAAGAATCAGCGTCCCGTATCATTTCACAGCCGTTCCACAAGACGTTTTTTCCACTGTTCTCAGATAAATTCATGGAATTCGATTCCATAAGATACCTCTCAAACTTGTTTTTTCTTAATTGTACCATATGATAGAAAATCCTGCAAGAAAAATCTCCAGGGTTCCATAACATCCTCACATTTCTCTTGAAACGGGAATTTTCAATTTTCTTCTAAAATTTGTTTTTTTATCTGCTGAAATTCCTCCTCTGTGAGTATGCCCCGTTCCCAAAGCTCTTCATATTTTATCAGGATTTCCGCAGTCAATACGGATTTCTTATCGCAAGTCTCACCTCTTTTTTCTTTGATATAAAGGGCATGGAGCATTGCGACAGGAAACAAAAAAGTCCCGTATACCCACCACGGAAAAAAACGCTCTCCCTTATTTCCGGCGATAAACGCCGGCGTCAATCCAAGTACACAGCAAACCAGCAAACTCACAATTTCTATTTCCCATGCCATATCGTTCTGTCCCCCTGAAAGACGGAATATTCTTATTTTTCCGAATATTTCTTATTATAGTACATATATTTACTAACGTCAATAGTAAATTTTTTTACTTGATATAATAAAACAGGGTGACACATATGAATTATACAAAGCGTATCCGAGATTTACGGGAAGATCATGACAAAACACAGCAAGAAATTGCAGAAATACTTCATACCTCTCAAACGATGTATGCACGCTATGAACGCGGCGCCAATGAACTGCCGATCCGACATTTGATAACTCTTTGTGATTATTATCATGTATCCGCCGATTATATCCTCGGAAGAAGCAACAAAAAACAATAGAAAAAATCCGGTATAAACCGGATTTTTTCTATTGTAAATCAGCTTATGCTCGCTTGGTTATTATAAAATGAAGTCAAGAAGGCCTGTAGCCTTCCGTTTTCTGTCTGACCGAAAATCTCTTCCGGAGAGCCCTCAGCGGCAATGACACCGTCATCCATAAAGATAATTTTATCTGAAACATCACGAGAAAATGTCATTTCATGTGTTACGATAATCATCGTCATATTTTCCGCCGCAAGTCCTTTGATGATTTTCAGCACTTCACCTGTAATTTCCGGATCCAGTGCCGATGTCGGTTCGTCAAAACACAGGATATCCGGATTCAAAGCCAAGGCTCGCGCAATCGAAACACGCTGCTGCTGTCCGCCCGAAAGCTGACAGGGATAAAAATCACGTTTATCGGAAAGCCCGACCTTAGATAAAAGCTCCAGCGCTTTTTCCGTTTCTTCATGCAGCAGTTCTTCTCGTTTCTCACGTGAAAGTTTTTGCTTTTTGCAAAGCTCACGAATACGAAGCCCGGGCGCAAGCGTAATATTTTCCAATGCGGTATACTGGGGAAACAGATGAAAAGCCTGAAATACGAGTCCAAAGCTAAGTCGCTCTTCTCTCAATGCTCTATCATCCATCCGTCGGCTTTCCGCATCAAAAATCTTGTTTCCGCCGACAATGATTTCCCCGGAATCCGCTGTTTCCAAGGAATTGATGCACCGCAGCAGTGTGGTTTTTCCACTGCCTGAGGAGCCGATAATAGAAAGCACCTGCCCCTTTTCCATTGTAAAATCAATTCCTTTTAAAACCTCTGTTCCCTCAAAGCTTTTGGTCAAACCTTTTACCTCAAGAAACACCGCGCATCCTCCTTATGCCTTAAAATAAGACAGCTTTTTCTCCGCATACCCGAAAAGAAGTGTCAGAACGCCTACAAAAATCAAATAGAATACAGCTGTATAAAACAGCGGCCATGTAAGCGCCTGTGTCGCTGCCATATCCTTGGAGCGCTTGATAATTTCCGGAATGGCGATGACGTTGGCAAGCGCAGTATCCTTCACAAGCGTAATGACTTCATTGGACATCGGCGGAAGAATTCGTTTCACAACCTGCTTGAAAATCACCTTTCGGAAGATTTGTCCTCTTGTCATTCCCAGCACCTGTCCCGCCTCGTACTGACCTTTGGAAATACTTTCGATTCCGCCGCGGAAAATTTCCGAAAAATAGCAGGCATAGTTGATGACAAACGCAATCAGAACCGCACAAAAGCTGCCGTAGTATAACAGCGTTCCACTTCCTAAAAGCTGGGTGAAATAACGGTCAAGACTATCAAATATATTGCCGCTGCCATTTCCGAGAAGGCCCGGAAGATAATAGATCATGCAGATAAAAAGCATCAGAGGGATTCCGCGTATGATCCATACAAAAACCCGGCTCACTACTTTGACCGGCTTCCAGCGGCTCATGGTGCAAAAGGAAAGTCCAAGTCCCAACGGCAATGCGAAAATCAGCGTCAGAAGGAACAAAAGACAAGTCAACCCGAAGCCATGAAGCAGATCGAGTGTTATTTGCCAGAACGTCATATGATTTCTCCGTTATCGTTCATTTCTATCCTATCCTGCGGTTATTTTTGATCGGAAAAATCCGTGATAACCGTTGTTGCAACGCCGTATTTTTCAGCAAGCTTCGCAATTGTACCATCTGCCGCAAGCTCTTCCAGCGCGCCGTTGACTTTTGCGGTAAGATCGCTTCCCTTACGGAATCCGATTGCATAATATTCCGCGTCACTGGAAACCGCATCTGCGACCGCAAGTCCCGTATAATCGCCCTTGCCGACATACGCTTTGGCAAGCTGCTCATCCAGCACGACAAAATCCACCGTACCGAGAGCCAATTCCTGCAGAGCCTCCAGCTGGGAGACAGCATCTTTTTTGATACATCCTGTCAGGTTATCCAAATAGGTATATCCGGCAGAGCCTTTTTCCGCGCTTCCGACCTTACCCGCAAAGGAATCCATCCCTGTAACGGTTGCCGCAAATTCTTCTGTTGTAACAACTACCTGTTTATTTAACATATAATTGTAGGAAAAATCAACCTTTTCACTTCTGGCAACGCCGTCATCATCGGCGGTATTTGCCGTAAAGCCGTTCCAAAGACAGTCAACGGTTCCGCCGTTGAGTTCCATATACTTGTTGTTCCAGTCAATCCGTTTAAACGAAACTGTATAGCCGAGTTTCTCAAATACCGCTTCGGCAAGCTCCGTATCAAATCCGACAAGCTTTCCCGATTCATCCTCATAGTTCATCGGTTCATAGATCGTATATCCGACCACCACCATCTCTTTCTGACCGCAGGATGCGAAAAGCATTACAACCAGAAAAGCCGCCAACATAACTGCAAATAATTTTTTCATTGTTCATAGTCCTTTCACTTTTGTTTTAGTGTAGTAAAATGATAGCATATTGCTTTTGCTTTGTCAAGGGCTTTTTTTAAATTCCCCCCGTTTTTATTAAGAAAAACAATTCTTTTTAATGGTGGGGCAGTGTCAAAATTTTGCCGCTGCCAAAGCATCGAAAAAGCCGGCACCTTTTTAGGCACCGGCTTTTATAAATTTTTTCAGACGGATTCTATTTCCGTTCTGGGGATAATTTTGATTCCCTGTTTACAGAATAATACAAATCAATCCGCCGCTTCCCTCGTTGATGATGCGCTGGAGTGTCTCGGAAAGCTTCGCGCGCGCGTCGTCCGGCATATGAGAAAGTTTGTTGTGCAAGCCTTCATTCATCAGTTCATAAAGCGATTTTCCAAACAGATTGGTATCCCAAATTTTTCTCGGGTCCGTTTCAAATTCGCGAAGCAGGAAGCCAATCAGCTCTTCTGACTGCTGTTCGGTCCCGACAATCGGCGATACTTCCGCCGTAATATCTGCTTTAATCATATGAATGCTCGGCGCGGAAGCACGCAGCTTTACGCCGTAGCTGCCCGACTGTTTCACCATCTGAGGCTCTTCGAGCGTCAAATCATAAAGATCCGGCATAACGATGCCATATCCGGTTTCTTCCACCTCATCCAGTGCCGTCTTCACCTTATCATATTGCTTTTTGATGTCAGCAAGTTCAACGAGCTGTTTCATAAGTGCCTCATCGCCGTCAATATCAAACCCCGTAAGCTCTCCAATCAGCTGATAGAAGAGTCCGTCGACCAGTTCCATTGTGATTTTCGCGCAGCCGCAGCCAAGATCGATTTTATCGATTCTGACATCTTTAATATACTCATTTTCAGTCGCTTTTTCAAAACACTTGGCAATATCACCCGTTCTCGTGACATTGGCAGCACAGCTGGAGATAGTGTCATAAACAGAACGATGAATCACATGAGAGCTGTCCAGCGCATTCATATAATCCGGAAGATCAACGGAAATTTCCGTAACTGGGAATTCAAGAAGTACAAGCTCAAGAATATGACGGATATCATTTTTGTCCAGTTCCAAGCAGTTTACAAGCGCAACAGGCGCATTGTAACGCTCTTCAAGGAAAAGCGCCAAGGATACCGCTTCCTCGCTTTCCGGTCTCGCGGAATTCAGTACGATAACAAACGGTTTGTTGATAGCATGTAACTCGGATGCAATACGTGCTTCACTGTCAACATAATTCTCACGGGAAAGCTCTCCGAAGCTGCCGTCGCAGGTTACAAGCACGCCGATGGTAGAATGATCCGTAATGACCTTTTGTGTTCCGATTTCCGCCGCTTTGTCAAACGGCATACTCTCATCGGACCACGGTGTCATCACCATACGCGGCTTATCCCCTTCAAAATTTCCCAGTGCTTCGGGAACAATGTAACCGACGCAGTCAATCATTTTAACGGAAAGTGTAGCACCTCCGTCAAGCGTTACTTCTACCGCCTCGTCAGGAATGAATTTCGGCTCCGTTGTCATAACGGTCTTCCCCGCCGCCGACTGCGGCATTTCATCCTTGGCACGCTGTCTGTCATATTCATTTTTAATGTTCGGAATCACCAATGTTTCCATAAATTTCTTGATAAACGTCGATTTTCCCGTTCTGACCGGTCCGACGACGCCGATATAAATATCTCCGCCGGTGCGCGCCGCAATATCCTTGTAAATATTGGTATTTGCCATATTTCCCTCCGCATTGATACATGATTTTGTTTGCTATATGCTTATGCGGCTCGTTCGGGTTTTATGACAAAAAACGGACATTCTTTCCCACAGAGCAAAAAGGAAAGAAAAATCTCGTCTGCAGGATTGTTTTTTCAGATTTCCTATATAAAAAACGACAGGGCGCTCCGCAACGCGCCCTGCCGTTTTTCTTTAGGAGTGCGTGATAAGCATGAACTTATTCACGCTATATGATAAAAAGCTCTCGCTTTCTATCTCATAATAAACCGGTCATCCATCGCAACAGCGGCAGAACTTCCGGCAAGGATTGTCTGCGGTCCCGGTCCTGTCTGACTTATAAAATCATTTTCACTTTTCTATCTGTATATATGAATCTCCTTTCACTCGCCCCCCGTTTTCCGAAAAACAAAAAACGAGGTACCCCGTGAGGGGGTACCCCGTGAGAAGCGTTTTTGCG